>JGI994J12354_10000705_pt1 | contig 33538 bp, 29 predicted proteins | sample IntmicLarv3ML3BL_FD_12354 | JGI IMG/M metagenome (IMG submission 12354) | reverse complement strand
CTAATAACTAATAACTAATAACTAATAACTAATAACTAATAACTAATAACTAATAACTAATAACTAATAACTAATAACTAATAACTAATAACTAATAACTAATAATATGTTAATCTATATGCTTTAAAAAATCAAGTCTATTTGATAAATTCTGTCATATTTTGTCTGTATCTTATAGGTAAATGACCTCTTTGACACACAGGATTATATCTTTCTTTAATATTAATATTTTCAAAAAAGATTTTCCATAATCCGTCAGTAATATTTGGTGCTAAGAAAACTTCTTCTAATTGAACAACTGTTTCATCCTCAAGTTTCACCTTAAACCATTTCTCCGCAACTTTATGTACAACTGCCACTTTTCGATTATAATCATATATAATCCAGTTCTCACTTGACAATCTGTCTGCAAAATGAAGTGCAACAATAGACAACACATCATTTTTTGGTGTTATTTTAGATATTAAAATACCTGTTTTATTTTTATTAAATCTAATAAATCCTAAGTGCAAATGTGCTTCTAAATCTATTGCTCTGCAAATTTCAAAAGTTTCCATTCTGGTATTTAATGTAAGCATATGGGTAATCTTATTCCCATACTTAAATGCATCTATCAAAAATCTATACATTATATCTGCCCTATTTTCTAACTTACTAAGTGAAGTTTTAAATACAATTTTGTAAATATCATTAGAAAGTTTACTCTTAATACTTCTAATTACTTTCTCTGCTTTTTCTTCGTTAATATATACTTTAATGTATTTACAAAAAAGTTCATATTCAACTGGTTCACCTATAATAAGTTTAACATTTGCATGTCCATATCCACTATCCCATGCATCGTATATACATGTTAAAATTCCATAAAAACTATTTTCACAATAAAATACTTTCATTTTGCACCTCACAATTATAAAAAGTATAAATCTATTCTCTAAAATATATAACCTTATTATTTAGAATACATTTACCTAATTTATACTTTTTCATTTAATAATAATTATACAAAGTTTACTTTATAAGTCAAAATAATATATAATCATTTTACAATTCAATAATTATGCTTACATGTTTTTTAATATTGTACAACATATTAATACTATACTCCTATCAGATAATTTTCAGCAGTTAACGGCATATGAAAGTTCACATTATCAAACAATGATAACTGCCTATATGTATTATTACCCTCAATACCAAATACTGCCTTTCGTTCTTCTCCTATTATATGTTCAGTAATATAATTTTCATCTATTTTTATAGGATTCATAAGTTTTCCATTACAAGTTATAAAATATTGTGCTCTCTTTAGAACAACACCCATACGCTTTAAATCTGTAAAATCTAATCTGGCAAAACGTCTGGCTAATACAATACGTTTTGCTGATTTTATACCTATTCCTGGAACTCTTAAAAGTAGTTTATAATCTGCACAATTAATTTCTATAGGAAACTGTTCTAAATTTCTAATTGCCCAATCACACTTTGGGTCTAACAATACATTGAAATTAGGTCTATCCTCTGACAATAATTCCGACGCAGTAAAATTATAATAACGCATTAACCAATCCGCTTGATATAATCTATGTTCTCTAAGTAACGGAGGTCCCTCAGGTAAGATTGGCAATCTGCTATCTGCATATGAGGATATAAACGCTGAGTAGAATACACGCTTTAACTTATAATTATTATAAAGTGCCTCCGCAACTGTCACTAATTGAAAATCACTTTCTGGTGTTGCACCTATAATCATCTGAGTGCTCTGTCCTGCTGGTACAAATTTAGGTGCATTTTTATACATAACTATTTCATTTTTATTATCAATAATTCTATTTTGAATACTTCTCATAGGTGTAAGGATTTTCTCTCTAGTTTTATTGGGTGCTAATTGTTTAAGTCCCTCGGCTGTCGGCAATTCCAAATTCACACTCATTCTATCTGCTAAGTATCCGATACTTTCTATTAACTCTTTATCAGTTCCAGGAATTGCCTTAACATGAATATATCCTCTAAAATTATGCTCATGTCTTAAACTATATAATACAGCATATAAAAGTTCTGATGTATAGTTAGGACTTTTTATAATTCCAGAACTTAAAAATAACCCTTCAATATAATTTCTTCTATAAAATTCCATAGTTAATTCACAAATCTCTTTGGGTGTAAATGTGGCCCTTGGAACATCGTTAGAACGTCTATTTATACAATATTTACAGTCAAAAACACATTCATTAGTAAATAATATCTTTAATAAAGATATACATCTTCCATCTGCTGAAAAACTATGACATATTCCGCCAGCTGCTGTATTTCCTAATGTTCCATTCTTTCCTTTTCTATCAACTCCGCTAGAAGTACATGCAACATCATACTTAGCTGCATCAGATAATATCGCCAATTTATGTTCAACTAACATACTTCTATCCAATAATTCCATAAATCAATACTCTCCATTTTTAAATATATATAATCTCAAATAAGTAAACGAACATTTGTTTGTATTATAACACAAACAAATGTTCGTTTCAAGTTTTTTATATAAATTTTAAAATTCTTTTTTAAGGAAATATTATAAAAATAGATAAACGATATTTATATTAGTTTTATTTGATTAAATAATAAAATATTAAAAAGTATTTTTTAATAATCTTATACAAATATATGATTATTATCCAAATTATTAATACTTAAATTAGGTTTTATTATATATTTTTTAACTCTTATCAGTATTTTTTAGATAATTTTATACTGCTCTTTTAATATATTTTGTTCCAACTAATATACTAATTTTTATTTTTTAAATAAATAAATATCTCAAATACATATATTTCAAATATATATTCAAATATTCAACATTTATTTTATGTGCAAATACAATACTAAAACAAAACCATTCCTGATATTGCAGCAATAAAAATACAAATTATAGGATTTATCTTAAATTTTATTAATAATATAATGCAGCTTATACAAATAAATAATGCTGGTATTTTAATGATATCTAATATATTACTGCTCATTTCATTTGACATTAATATTATATTTTGGCTTAAAGTCAACACCGTACTAAATAATATTCCTCCGCAGGCAATCTTTATACCTTGTAAAAAAGCATTGGCTGTTTGACTGTTTTTAAACTTATCCAGAAATACCATTAAAATTGGTGCAAGAATATATGAAGAAGTGCATATACCAACCGTTGCCACAATAGCACCTAAAAACCCGCCTTTTACATATCCTATATATGTAGGTGCATTTATAGCTATTGGTCCCGAGGCTAAGAGCTCTAATGCCGCCATATCCATAAATTCTTCTGCTGATAAACCTACAGCAAGCTCTGCTTCTTTATGAATAAGACTCATAAGCGGATAACCGCCGCCAAAACTAATAAAGCTAAGTTTTAAAAACAATGTATATAATTTCAATAAAATCATATTGCCACCTTATCCTTTCCAAATTTTTGTGACAATACATTAAGAATTCCGCTTGTAAGAATTACAATAACTATATTTACATTAAAAACTGCTGTCATCAAAAATGCTATAATCATAATTAATATAGATTTTTTAGTTTTTGAATTACTTTTAAATATATTAAAAGCATTATAAAAAATAATTGCAACTGACGCAACTCTTATGCCTTCTATTGCATTTTCTATATGTTTTATATTCTTTATTTGCTGAAAAAATATAGTAACAAATAACATCATAAAAAATGCTGGAAATATAACACCTATAGAAGTTCCTATAACACCAGCTATACCTGCAATTTTATATCCAATAAATATTGATGTATTAAGTGAAATAGTTCCTGGCAATATCTGCCCCAATGCAAAATAGGTTAAAACATCTTCTTTATCCATAAAATGATATTTTTCATCTAACTCTTTTTGCAAAAGCGGCAAAGTAACATTTCCTCCTGTAAAAGCAAATGCCATACATTTTATATAAATCCAGCTTAAAATAATGCCTTTATGTATATTGGATTGGGTTTTCATGAAATGTCCTTTCTATGGTTAATTATACTTTAGCAACTATAATACTTCATTAATTATAAGTAGGTTTCAAACAATTTTATATGATTATATAAATACTCATAAACACCAGCTATTTTACATATTAATATTTTACATAGTTAAATATTAATTCTAATTAAGTATCTGTCCACAAAAATGTATATCCCGCGGCACTATACTTCTAATTTTAAAATATAATTACAATCTCAAATTTTCTTTGTCTATCAAAACTGTAATCTTTCTAAATTTCAATTTCATTTAATGGATAATTTTTCCATAATGAATACTTAGTTTTTTTAACTTTTTTAGATCTAAGTCTTTTTTTACCAAAAAGCAGTCCAATAAATTTGTAAAAAGTACTGTCTTCTGTGATTAAGTTTTGCCCAGCTTCTATACTGTCTAAATTAAGCCAAATAATTCTCCCAACTACAAATGAAACTGCATATTGCTCCCATGACTCAAAAACCATCTGGGCTTTAGATATTATTTGCTTTAAGTAAGCAATGGTTTCTTCTTCACTTAACAAACCAATACTATGGCTATCTCTAACTAACATAGCAGCTCTCTCTAAATCCCAAGCATATGCAGTATCAAATTTTGTGCCTATAGCTTTTTCAGTATTCTCAATACATTTAGTTACATCAAACATAGTTTTCAATTCTATTAAATTTCGGTCAATATAATTAGCCTGTATATTCCCATTAATTCCTGCTGTTATCATTTTAACAGCATCCTCTTTGGAATCTATTCCCCAATCATTACTTAACATTTGTATAGTAGCATTCTCTGCAACTACTACACTTTTTAATTTATTTATATCCGCACACTTTACAGAGTCCGAAAACTTTGCATAATATAACGCTCCTACTGTTAAAAATTTATGTAATTCTATCGGTACTTTACTCTTTTTTTTAACTAATCCAATACTACAAAGAGAAATTATAACTATAACACTACAAATTATAGTTAATAAATTTTCACTAATTATATTAGTCACTATTAAATACCTCTCAATTATCATTTTCTTATTTCTAATTAATATTTTAACAAAAAACAGTATTATTTCTTTTCTTCAGCAACTTCTATTTTACGAATTTCTTTAGTTTTTATCTCTTTAATTATCTGTTCCATAAATTCACTAAGAGGCTTTTGACCTTCTTCACCAAGAAATCTACTTCTAACAGATACTAACTTTTCTTCTTCTTCTTTTTGTCCTACAATAAGCATATATGGTACTCTTGCAAGACGTGCTTCTCTAATTTTATAACCAATTTTTTCAGCACGCATATCTGCCGCCGCTCTTACGCCATTTTCCCTAAGTTTGGTTTCAATATTTCTTGCATATTCCTCAAATTTTTCTGAAATAGGAAGTACCTTAACTTGCTCTGGACAAAGCCATGTAGGAAACATTCCTTCATACTTCTCAATAAGAGTTGCAAGGGTTCTTTCATAACACCCCATAGAAGTTCTATGAATAATAAATGGACGTTTTTTACTTCCGTCAGAGTCTGTATAAACCATATCAAATTTTTCAGCTATAGCAAAATCAAGCTGTATTGTAATAATTGTATCTTCTTTACCATATACATTTTTAGTTTGAATATCAAGTTTTGGGCCATAAAAAGCTGCCTCTCCATCTGCTTCAGTAAATGGAAGATTGAATTTAACTAACACTTCTCTAATAATTCCTTGTGACTTCTCCCAAATTTCTGGTTCACCTACGTATTTTTCTGTATTATTTGCATCCCATTTAGATAAACGATATGTTACATCTTCATCTAAACCTAGTGTTTTCAAACAATATAAAGCAAGTTCCAAACAACCAACAAATTCATCTACTACTTGGTCTGGTCTAACAATCAAATGTCCTTCTGTAATAGTAAACTGTCTTACACGAGTAAGCCCATGCATCTCTCCAGAATCTTCATTTCTAAATAAGGTAGAGGTTTCTCCATATCTGCAAGGTAAATCTCTATAACTCTTAGGTGCAGCCTTATATACATAATATTGGAACGGACAAGTCATAGGTCTAAGTGCAAATACTTCACCCTCACTATCAGGGTCACCCATTACAAACATTCCTTCTCTATAATGATCCCAATGTCCTGAAATTTGATATAAATCACGTTTAGCCATAAGCGGTGTTTTTGTTCTCATATATCCACGTTTTTCTTCCTCAGACTCAATCCATCTTTGAAGTTCTTGTAAAACAACAACTCCTTTTGGCAACATAAGAGGAAGCCCCTGACCAATAACATCAACTGTTGTAAAAAGTTCCATTTCACGCCCTAGTTTATTATGGTCACGTTTTTTAATATTTTCAAGATGTTCAAGATATTCTGATAATTCCTCCTTATTACCAAACGCAGTTCCATAAATACGAGTAAGCATTGCATTTTTTTCACTGCCTCTCCAATAAGCGCCAGAAGAAGAAATCAACTTAAATGCTTTTATGTATTTAGTACTCATCAAATGAGGTCCTGCACAAAGGTCTGTAAATTCTCCCTGTGTATAAAATGAAATAACTGAATCTTCTGGAAGATCATTGATAAGTTCAACTTTATAAGGCTCGTTTTTATTCTTCATATATTCTATGGCTTCATTACGAGAAAGTTCAAATCTAGTAATTTTTAAACCTGATTTAATAATCTTTTTCATTTCTTTTTCTATAGAATCTAAATCTTCTCTAGTAAATGACTGTGATTCAAAATCATAGTAAAATCCAGTATCTATAGATGGTCCAATAGCAAGTTTTACATCTGGATAAAGACGTTTCACAGCATCTGCTAATATATGTGAAGCAGTATGCCTATATGCTGCTAACCCCTCTTTATCTCTAACAGTAAGGATATTAAGTTCACAGTCATAACTAATTACAGTCCTTAAATCTACAACTTCTCCATTGACTTCACCTGCACAAGCAGCTCTTCCAAGTCCTTCACTTATACTATTAGCGATATCAATAATAGACATCTCACTTTCATACATGCGAACACTTCCATCTTTTAATGTAATCTTCATAATTTTTCCCTTCTAAATTCCTTTATTTTTCATATTTTTATTAACCTAGCTATTATTACAACTTATTATTTTACCGATTAATATTCATTTTAAATTCAAAAATCCCCATTAGTATACGTAAAATACACTAACAGGGACGAACATTCAACTGGTTCGCGGTTCCACCCACATTGTTAAAAACTAGCTGATAGACTAATATTTAACCACTCAAATATGATTATAACGTAATCAACGTGTTCGATTAAGAACCACTCCGAGGTGGTATTCAAATAGGAAAAAAGTAAGGTTTTTCCAGCTAATAACCTCTCTCTGAACTCTTTTCAAATTTTACTATCCTCATCATAGCATTAAATATTTATTTATATTCTACATAAGTATAAACCTATAAAATCTGTTTGTCAATAATCTACCATTACACCAGCAATGACATATTAAAAAATTTATATTATTTTATATTCATACTATTAATATATTAAAATTATTTAATTAATTTTTGACAATACTTTCCGACATTACAGCAAATTAATCTAAATCTGACATTAATACAAATTGTATTTATTTTAAATTTTAATAATATTAAAATCATTTTAAGAGTTGGCAGCTTTTTCTTTTATACAAAATATCTTTCTCAATATTGAAACATTTAAAACTAAAACAACACTCATAATACACCATATCATTTTCATACTAAACATTAATAATAATCTCAGACTTTCATTATATATATTCATTGTATCAAGAATATTTGACCATGGCATAACAAATAATTCTATTGTGTGTGAACATAAAATTATACAAGAATACTTTCCTATTTTTTTCAACCAGCCAGAAATTATTTTTATTTTACTTATATATTTAGATAGTGAAATAACAAAATAACTTCCAGCAATTCCCCCAATAATATCAACTGGTATATTATAAGAAACATTTCCTGCCATATGCCAAACACCTTTACTCATAAATACACATATACACCATACTACAAAATTAATAACCGTTATTAAACATGATTCAATTTGAAAAACTTTATTTTTTCTTGTTAATTGACCTATATGAACAAAAACAACAGCCACCATAGCAGATTGAATACTCAAGGGCAACCACATACTTTTAGTTGTTATATATCCAAATATAAACAATACAACTACATACAACCAACAATGTTTTTCATTCATTATACGATGATATATTATTGTTGCAAAAAACATTGCCCACAAAAACCATATCGACCCAACGGAGGGAATATAAAATGGATAGGTGTAATCTAAACCACTCCCATATAACGCAGTATAAATCAATCTTAATATATCTGGTATAATATGGATAGAGCTTGCATTCCAAATATTATCAAATATTGATATTATAATTAAACAAAAAATAGTAAATACATAAGGTACTAACAATCCCCTTACTTTACTTAATATAAAATTTTTCTTAATACTATTATCCATCAAATATCCGCCTATAATAAAAAATAATGGCATATGGAAACTATATATTGGGATATACACTATACTCATCGGCATATGACCAATAATAACCAGTATTATACCTATTCCTTTTGCAACATCTAAATAATCTAATCTTTTTCTTTCAGTCAAAATTACTCCTTATACTATATACAATTTTCAAAACACTATTTCACTATATATGGTATTAATTTTATGTATTTTCTATGTTATACCATTTTAAAATGTTCTTGTTTACCTTATAACTAATATATTTTTCAATATATTCCCAGCATAAATTTTACTATTAAAATTAATATAAATAAGCTATTTGTTGATTTTATTTTTATTAAAATTACACATATTGATTTTCTGCTATATTTTAATACTCCAGCCTCTAGTATCTTCAATTTTGCCTAATTGAATACCTGTTATAGTATCATAAATTTTTTGACTTAATTCTCCAATATTTCCTCCCGAAACAGACATAACATCATCTTTATATCTAAGTTCACCTACTGGCGAAATAACTGCTGCTGTTCCAGTTCCAAAGCATTCTTCTAATTCTCCATTTTTAGCTGCAAGTACTAATTCTTCAACTGAAATCTTTCTTTCTTCTGTTTTAATTCCCCATTCTCTGCAAAGAGTAATAACTGAATCTCTGGTAATTCCAGAAAGTATACTGCCATTAAGTGATGGCGTTATTACTGTACCATTGATTTTAAAGAAAATATTCATCGCACCTACTTCTTCTATATACTTACGTTCCATTCCATCTAACCAAAGCACCTGTGAATATCCTTCTTTATGTGCTTTCTCTTGGGCTATCATACTTGCAACATAATTTCCGCCAGCTTTAGCTTCACCAATTCCGCCTTTTACAGCTCTTACATAATCATTTTCTATCCAAATTTTAACTGGTGCCAAACCACTTTCATAATATGGACCTACTGGTGACAAAATAACTATAAATTTATACTGTTTAGAAGCTCTTACACCCAAAAATGCTTCTGTAGCAATCATAAATGGTCTTATGTATAAAGAAGTATTTGGAGTCTCTGGAATCCAATCTGAGTCTAACTTTACCAACTCTTTAATGCCATCTATAAAATACTCCCTAGGTATCTCAGGCATACAAAGTCTAACATTACTTTTATTAGCACGTTCAAAATTTTTGTCTGCACGAAATAAAAGAACCTCTCCATTGCCTCCCTTATATGCCTTTAAGCCCTCAAACATTTCCTGTCCATAATGAAATACAGTTGCCGCCGGATCAAGTGATATAGGCTGATAAGGAACAATTCTAGGAGCTTGCCACCCTCCATTATTTTCATCATAATCTGCGATAAACATATGATCTGTAAAAATAGTTCCAAATGTTAATAAATCATTAGCTTCTGGCTTTTTCTTAGGGTTTGTTGTTTTATTAATTACTATATTTGTCATGCTTAAATCTCCTTTAAGTATTTATTTTAGATAACTATATTAAACATTTACACATTTTTGACAATATACAACACACCTCAAATCAACATTTTTATTGATTGTTATATTATTATCAATCAGCATACTTCTAATATACTTCTCTCTTCTGCTTTGCTAATAAGATAAAAATACATAGAATATTAATTCATTCAATTTTACATAAATCAACTAATAAATATTTATTATAATATTCTTAATCAATATATAATAAATATGGATATACCATATATTATACTAACTCTTATTTTGTATATATGTCAAGTTTTATTGCACTTATAATTTAAAAACTCCTGTTAAATATATAAAAATAAATTAATCGTTCTTTTTAATTCTTAGAGACTCCTAATTCGCTTTAGCCTTAGCCAGCCATTTTCCATTTTTTATTCTAACAATAAAAAATCCTGAACGTACAAACCAATCTATAATCATTGCAATCCAAATTCCTATTGCACCAAATGCAAAATAATCACCTAAAATATAACTAAATCCTATCCTAAATACCCACATAGAAAACATTGCTACTACCATTGTATACTTTACATCTCCTGCCGCTCGTAATGCATTAGGAAGTGCAAATGAAAATGACCACACAACTGTTGCAAATATGCCATGAATTAAAAATAACTGTCTGGCAAGTATTTCAGCATCAGCAGATAAATTATAAAATGATACAAGAGGTATTGTAAAAATGCATAGAATAATATTTAATATTGACATTACAGCAACAGTTATACTCATAAGCCTTTTTAAATATTGTTTTGCTTGTTCATATTCCTTAGCACCTACACATTGACCAATTACTGTTATAAAAGAAAGTCCAATTCCACTTCCTGGAATAGTTGCAAATGTAGTAAGTGTATTAGATACAGCAGTTGCAGCAATAGCTGTTTTGCCAAAACTTGAATTAAGACTGCTTATCATCAGTTTTCCAATTTGAAACATACTGTTTTCTAATCCATTAGGCACGCCTATTCCTAAAATTTCTTTAATAATTGATGTATTAGGTTTTAAAACTATTTTTCTGCTTATATGTAACTGTAGTTCTGGATTTCTAACAATATATATCATCATGACTGCACCGCATACACGAGTTAATAATGTAGAAATACCAACACCAGTTGCTCCCATTTTTAATACATATATAAATATTGCATTTCCTATAATGTGAATAATATTTGTTATTAAAGATATTTGCATTGATATCTTAGAATTACCCATAGTTCTGCAAATTGCTGCGCCACCATTATAAAGTGCTAAAAATGGATATGCTAAGGAGGTACATAGGAAATAAGATTCCATTACTGACATAATATCACTATCTACATCACCAAAAATAAATCTTAATAACATTCTATTTCCTATAAGGGCTATTGACATAACAACCATAGATATAGCAGTAGTTGCAAGTATAAGCTGATCTGCTGCACTGCATGCCTTATCTTCTTTTTTCATTCCTAGATACCTAGCACACACTACAGCACCGCCTGTTGCCAATGATGAAAATAAGTTTACCATTAACTGATTAATAGAATCTACTAATGATACACCTGACATTTGAACTTCATTAACTGCTGATACCATAGCAATATCTACCATTCCTATTGCAACATTTAATAACTGTTCAATAATAAGCGGTATTATTAACAAAATAATCTGTTTTTTTGTAAATAGCATAATAGCTCCTTTTAATTTCACCCATATAAATTTTTATAATTCTCTTAAAATTAATTCTGTTATACCTCTATTTGTACCAGCAGTAATCCTAATAACCTTATCATGGCGTCCATAACTATATTCTTCTCTTATCATTTGGCTAATTGCAGTTCCGCCGTTAAAACCATGTATTAAACGTATTTTATATAGACTTTTTGATGCAGATAGAAGTTTTTTATCTATAGCATTTTTAGCTTGTTCTACATTCATATTATGTAAATCTAGTTCTATAATCCCTGATTGAATCATTTATGTTTATTCCTTTCTAAATTGTCTGCTTAATTATACAATATATCATAATAATTAACTTAAATTTTCATAATATTTTGTTAAACAGCCTCCAAATACGCTTTTGCCTTTATGTTTATTCAATTTCTATGGTATTTCTTTTTTTTACAATTACAGTTATGTTTTTATATATTAATATAACACTCATACATACAAATAATATATCACTAATTATCAATATTAAGTAGAATACTTTTTAGATTTTAACTTGTACTCCTGCCGAAATCTTAGTTATTTTATCATCTATTTTAATCCAAATATCAGCAGCAGTTGGATTGTATACAAAATCTCCGCAAGCTGAAAATCTTAGTTGTTTAGCCGCTGTTATGTAATTATATATCTCATAATTAGTAGCATACCATATATCATCTTTAAAAGCCATTCTTTGCACAAACTTCTCCATATGCCCCCAGTTATCATCTCTATCCAATTCAAAGCTATGACCCCAAACATACATAAGATATAAATATTGACTTTTAAATAATGCTAAAAATTCATCAGCAATTTCCAATAACTTATAGTTATGATGACAAGTTGCTTTCCATTCATACCAATCTGTTGGTAAATTAAAATTTTCTGAGTTTCCTGTTATTCTACTATAATCAATACCTACAAATGGTAACATTGCCTTAATTTCATTGGAGTATGAACCATTTGGATATGACATACCTCTAACTGGATATTCTGCTATTTTTTCCAGTATTTTTCTGTCTTCTAAAACCTCTACTGTAACATTTTCGATAGGACAGCGAGCTATTGTAGGATGTGTTGCTGTGTGAGCAGCAATTTCATGCCCTTTATACAGTTCTTTAGCTTCATCTACAGACAAACGTTCTTGCCACCATTCATTTTCATTATCAAATACATTTTTCGTACTTGTCATAAGTTGTCCATTCAGATGAAAAGTTGCCTTTATTCCATATTTATTAAAAAGTTTTACTAATCTTCTATCTCCTATCTTACCATCATCATAACTTAATGTAAGTGCCTTAAATTTCCCCTCCGGATAACAAATTAAATATTGCTTTAACATAGTGTTTTATTCCCCCTATCTAATTTATTTTGATTTTATAATACATATATTTTACATTTTTCACCAATTTCCAACTTTTTTGTTTGTAAATCATACATTTTATTATATTTTTTCAGTAAATATATCTAATATAATTTTATCTTAATTAACTAAACTTTTTTAAACTGCCATATTCCGCTTCTAAATCTTTTATACATTAATGTCAGTCTTATACTCATATCTATAAATGCTGAACACCATGCACCTATTAAACCTAAATGAAACACATTGATAGCGATAAAGCTAAGGCTTGGCCTTATTATAACTACACATATCATCATAATAAGTGCAACATGAAGATTATCACCAGCACCACGCAGACACCCTGATATAACTACATTAGACATCTGTATTGGCTGAAATAATCCTACAACTATTAAAACACTAAGTGCTAAAATATATGATTCTACATTATTAGGATTTGATGTATCTAAGAAAATTTTAATTAAACTGCCTCTAAACGTTATCATTGTTATTCCAATTAAAATACCTACACACAGTGCTGCACGCTGAGCACATCTTCCATAAATAGCCGCAATATCAGGTCGTTTTTTACCTAACATTTGACCTACTAATGAAGTAGAAGCAACTGCAATTCCATCACCAAATGTAAATGAAAGATTTAAAAATTGCATTCCTACTTGATGAGCAGCCACAGAGGCAGTGCCAAGACTTGCAACAATAGCTGCATAAGTAAAAAATCCAACACGAACCACACCCTGTTCTACCATAGCATTTCCGCCCACTTTAATAATAGACATTACAGTTTCTTTATGAAAATTCCAATTATCCTTTAATGACAATTTCAAAAAAGCACTGTTTGTTTTATCTCTCATTATTGCTACTAAACATAAAATAAATCCAACAAATATTCCTATCCCTGTTGCCCATGCATCTCCTGCTACACCCATAGCAGGTATTATATAATTTCCATTTGATGATTTTAAACCATAAATTAAAAATATATCAAAAAATACATTAACTAGATTAGATATTAAATTAACATACATAGTAGTTTTTGTATTTCCCACACCACGCTGTGCAGCATTTATACACATGGTCAAAGCATTTATCGGCATAAATAGTGTTATTATTTTAAAATACGAATCACCCATATCAATGGTATCTGGTTTAGCTCCTGCTAACATTAATAATTGTCTTGAAAAATTCAAAGTAACCGCCGATACTATTATTGACAGTACTAATACTATTAAAATTGCATTGCGCAGGGCTCTATTAGCATCTTCCTTTTTATTCTCACCTTTTCTTCTTGCAACTATAGCAGTTACACCTGTATTTAATGCAAAAAAAAGTGCCAGCGTAAGTAAGCGCGGCTGACCTGCCAAACCTACTGCTGCAATCGCTGTCGCTGGACTTTCTAAACCTCTAAGCATTACCATATCAACTGAACCGATAATAGACATAAAAACCATTTCGATAACAGAAGGTACTGCAATATGTGCAAGTTTTTTATATGTATCTTTCGTAGTAGGGATTTCCCCTTTTACTTCAACATGCTTTAACATTTTATCAACTGAAAACAAACTATTTAATAGTTTCATAGTAAAGATATCTCCTAATTTTTTATATAAATAATATTCCTCTATCATAAACCATAAAATTTTCTATCTATTTCATAATTTTTACTAACAGCCTTTAAAATTTTTTGAATTTGGGTAAAATCACTTTCCATAAATGCTATGTTTATTCCCATTTAATACATTGGACTAATTACTTTCAGCCTAAATTTTAATAACTTTCTCAATACTTTTTAAGACCTTTATTTAAAATATATTATACTCCTGACATATCTAAATGTCTATATAACTTATATACAAAAGCACTTATTTATTTTTGTTTCTTGTATGAATAGATAAATTATTATAATGCTTCTATTACTAAATAACTAATAATGTTCTATCAAAGAAAATCTTACATAAACTTCAATTATATTTTTATAAGAGAAATCTTAATAAAAACATTCTACTTATACAAAGCAATATGATACTACTAAATATTTTTACTTTAATTACAAATATACTTTACTAATAAATTAAAAACAGGCAGTTAGCAACAATATGTGCTAACCACCTACTCTAATATTCTATAAACAGTCCGTAGGGGAATCGAACCCCTGTTTCCGCCGTGAGAGGGCGGCGTCTTAACCGCTTGACCAACGGACCTTATCAAATAAATTAACAATTTATTCTTTAATTTGTACTACCTTGGTAAGTATAAATTGAATTTTTGTAATTGTCAAGAAATTTTTCACATTTTTAATTATTTCTATAAAATTAATCTATAATACTTCTTAAATTAGATTAACAATTGGGTAAATAGATATTACTGACATCACATCATTCTTATAACACTACCAGTAAAGTATACAAATAAAACATGGACCATTTACTAATAATTACCAGCAAAACTTAAATAGATATGAAACACAATTCTCATAAACTTATTTATAATGCATCAATGTCTGTAGTACTCATAATTATTGATGCATTATTTTATTTATCTATCCCATTTTTCGCATAGTGAATTAATTTGATCAGCAAATTTAGCTAAATCTTTATTTGCTGTTTCTTTATTTTTATTAATGATATAAAGTAATCTTTGTCCTGCTGCAAGAAGCCTTTCAAATACTGCTGATGCCTTATACTTAGGCACATCTTTTTTTATTTTAATTACATTTCCGCTATAAATCCATTCTCCAGCCGCTAAATCATATACTGCGCCTGAATAAGGTGCGTCTGCTAAAATATTATATTTTGTGTTTAATAACTCAGCATACTCATCGCATACATTATCTTCACCATGAATTATAAAGACATTTTTAAGCTGTTTGTCAAAGGCTTGAATCCATCTTATCAGCCCTTCTCTATCTGCATGACCGCTTATACCTTGTAATTCACAAATTTCTGCTTTAATTTCTATTTCTTCTCCAAATAATTTAACCTGTTGTATTCCATTTATCAAATTTCTGCCAAGAGTTCCATTTGCCTGATATCCTACAAATAAAATGGTAGATTCAGCACGCCATAAATTATGTTTTAAATGATGTCTAATTCTTCCAGCTTCACACATTCCGCTGGCAGAAATAATTATCTTAGGTTTTCTGTCGATATTTATAAGCTTTGACTCCCCGCTGGTTATTGAAAACTTTAATCCTTCAAAGTCAAGCGGATTTATTCCCTTTTGAATTAATTCCAGTGCTTCTTCATCAAAATTAGTTCTACTATGTTCTTTAAATAATTTAGTTGCTTCAATAGCCAGCGGACTATCTACATACACTTCAAAATCCTTATATTTATCCAACCTCTTTTCAGTCTTAATTTGACGTATAAAATATAATAGTTCTTGTGTCCTTCCTACTGCAAATGAAGGAATTACTACATTTCCTCCCCTATCAAAGGTTTTTTCTATGATTTTTGTAAATTCATATACATAGTCTGGATTATCACCATGACTTCTATTTCCATAAGTAGCCTCTGTCACTACATAATCAGCTTCTGTTATCAATGTTGGATTCCTTATAATTGGCTGATTAATATTTCCTATATCGCCTGAAAATACTATTTTCTTTTCTATATCATTTTCTTTTATCCAAATTTCTATACTTGCAGAACCAAGCAAATGTCCTGCATCTATAAATCTAATAGTAATACCCTCACATATATACACTTTTTCTTCATATTTACATGATACAAATTGTTTCATTACATCAATAGAATCTTGTGTAGTATAAAGTGGAACATATTCATCTTTACCAGCTCGCTTGGCCTTTCTATTTCTCCATTCTGCTTCAAATTCTTGAATATGAGCACTATCTCTAAGCATTATTTCACATAAATCACAGGTAGCTTCTGTGGCATATACGGCGCCTCTAAATCCATTAGAATATAACAGAGGTATCAAACCTGAATGATCAATATGGGCATGAGTAAGAAATACACTGTCTATATCCGAAGCATTAACTGGAATAGATTGATTTTCATATATATTAGGTCCTTGCTCCATACCGCAGTCAACTAAAATCTTTTTCCCTGCAATGTCCAAAAAACTACAGCTTCCTGTAACTTCATGTGCCGCTCCTAAAAATGTTAATTTCATAATCTTATACCTCCATTATACATTTCTTCACCTCGCTATTTATACAGATAATATATCATATTATAGCTTTTTTCTCAATTTATTTATAATAAATACGTATAATTTTCTTACAATATATTTTTATAGAAAATTATATATCTATATCTTTTGTTCTAGCATTTTATTAAAAATATTGGTATAATTTATAAATGTTTATTTGTGAAAAATTTCTCAAGGAGTAGTAAATTATGAATACAAGTACAGCAATACAAAATCGTCACCCTTTAATACAAACCTTATATGAACTTAAAGGTAATCCTAAGGCATTATTATTTATAGAACCGCTTTGGGGTGTACCTTACAATTTAATTGCACCTTTTGCTACGCTTTATATGCAAATGCAAGGGATAACTGATTTACAAATTGGATTAATGCTTTCCATAGGTCTTTTTTTACAAATCTTTTTTGCTTTTTTTGCAGGTATTTTTTCTGATAGATTAGGGAGAAAATATGTTTCTATGTTTGGTGATTCTATAGGTTGGGCATTGCCATGTGCCATATGGGCTATATCTGACAGCTTTCCTTTATTTCTAATTGCCATATCATTCAATGGACTTAGAAGATTAAACCAAACTGCATGGGCTTGTCTTTTAATAGAAGATGCCAAGCCTGATTTAGTTATGAATATATTTAGCTGGGTACATATTGCAGGACTTTTAAGTGTATTTTTCGCTCCTATTTCTGGTATATTAATTGATAAATACTCGCTTGTTCCAGTAATGAAAGTATTGTATAGTATTTTTGCTGTTTGTATGACAATAAAATTTATAGTAACATATAAGTTCACTTCTGAAACTTCTATTGGAAAAGAAAGGCGTAAAGCTACTAAAAATATTAAAATTTCACAGAGTATTTTAGAATATAAACATGTAGTTCCGATGATTTTAAAAAATAAAAATACTTTAGTTACTTTATTTGTTATGATTTGTACTGTTTGCAGTGAGATGGTTACTAATACATTTTTTTCACTATATGTTACATCCAATTTAGGTATTTCAGAAAAAATACTCGCCTTTTTACCATTTATAAGAGCTATTGTTATGTTAATATTCTTCTTTGGAGTTCAAAAGATACTTGATAGATTATCATTTAAAATGCCTATGATTATAGGTATGGTTATTTATATTTTTTGTCAAATTTTATTGCTTAATTGCCCTTTTGGAAATGTGTTTTTATTGGCAATACATGTATTTCTTGATTCTATAGCATTTGCTTTAGTTATTCCTAGAAAAGATGCTATGGCGACTAAATATACTGAACCAAATGAAAGAGCACGTATACTTAGCTTATTAATTACTATATCACTTATTATTTCTACACCTTTTGGATATATTTCTGGTGTTTTATCTGATATGAACCGTGCTTATCCATTTTATTTAAGTATTGCATTTTATTTAACAACTATATTATTACTAATTTTTGTTATGAAAGAGGAACAGGAACTTTAATGAATATCTTTAAATAGAAATTTATATGTCTAAAAATCTATTTTGTACAATTTTCTAATAAAATAAGGGCAGAACCAAAAATTTCTGGCACTGCCCTTACATAACTATCAATATTTATTATTTTATTTTTTAAGTTTAATGCACACATAACAAACTTATCTTAATAATTATATATTGTTCATTCATGTGTATATTGAAAATAGTAATAAATATTGAAAAATATGATATTTAAGTAAAACTTAAAATTCTCTCTTTCTTAAATTAATTATTGTATCAAAACTCAGTCTTTATCAGTAATTTAGTATTAAATTCTTTTCTTAATCTTTCAAAATTACTTTTAAGTCCGATATTTTCAAGAATAATCAATTTTCATAGTGATTTTTGACATTAAAATATCTAATAATTATTGTTAAATTATATATTATCTAACCTGCAAACCATTAAATATTCTTCTTCTAATTCTTTTACTATAGAAAATCCTACCTTTTTATACATTTTAACGGCATAATTATCTTTTTGCACTGCTAATGATGTAGTAGAATATTTGTGATTTTTTAAATGCCTTAACATATGTTCCATTAATGCTGTACCAATTCCCATTCCTCTATAATCTTTATATAAAGAAATTGCAAATGATGGTGTTTCATCATCAATATGTCCGTAGTCATTCATAATACGAACCCATACAGCTCCTACTATTTCATCATTTATTTCTGCAACTAAAGCATAATCATCTTTTTTCTTTCCAAACTCTGTAATATAAACTTGAAGCTCTGGAGAATTAATACATGATTTTGGTGGCACTTTTACTCCCTCAGGGATAAAAATGGCTTCATACAGAAAATTTTCAAGCAAATGTGCTTCTGTTTCTTTAATTTTTCGTATTACATAATCCATTTTTCATTTCCTTTACTTTTATCTACATACGTTTTTATAACTTATAATTCTACAAACATCAATAAGTGCTATATTGCTTATATAATATTAATATTTACTATTATTAACAATATATAACTATTTTGTATAACTACTTGGTAGTAAATTCATATATGGTAGTTGTACTAAATTCTTCTCCTGCTTTCAATATTGGCTTTTTAACTTTTAACAAATTCATAGCATTAGGTACAAACTGAGTTTCAAAACAAATTGCACTATTTTTAGAATAAACTGTTCCTTCTTTACCTGCTTCCTGACCTGTTAAGGAATTTCCTGAATAAATATGAACTCCTGGTAAATCTGTATGGACTTTCATTAATCTTCCACTTTTTTCATCATATAATTCAGCAGCTACTAAAGGTTCATTTTCTATCGTATTAATTAGATAATTATGATCATATCCATTAGCCAAAATCAGAGGTATATAATCTGCTTTAATATCAGTTCCAATTTTCTTATATTTTCTAAAATCCATTGGTGTATTTGCTACTGATATAATTTCTCCTGTTACTATAAGGTCTTCATCTGTAGCTGTAAAACTATCTGCATTTACTTTTAAATATTGATCTAATATACTACTGTTGTTATGACCTGCAAGATTAAAATAGCTATGATTTGTCATATTAAATATTGTATCTTCATCTGAAATTCCTGTATATTCTATTATGATACTATTGTCCTCTGTCAATGTATATCTAACTGTAATTACAAGATTCCCTGGATAGCCTTGATCCATATTAGGACTTTCTAAGGAAAATATTACACTATCTCCTAAATCTGTAGTTTCTATTTCTGCATTCCAAACTCTTAATCTATAATAATCAGGTCCGCTATGCAAATTATGTATATTATTATTATTTGCTTCCATTTTATATTCTAAACCATTCAAAGTGAATTTAGCACCACCCATTCTATTTGAATTTCTTCCAATAGGTGCTCCAAAATGAACTGGATTTTTAAGATATCCGTCCAATGTATCATAACCTAAAACTACATCATCTATATTTCCATTTCTATCTGGTACATTCATATTAACCCATATCGCCCCAAAATTAATAAATGAAGCACTTACTCCATTGCCATTAGTTAGTATATATTTTGTTATTTTTGTTCCATTAAACAATGTTCCAAAATCCTCTTGCATTATTGACATACAAAACCTCCCTATATATCTTAATTTTCTTAGGTGTTACACTTTCTTTAGTTCAGTATATGGAAATTTATATTGACTGTCAACTGAATTATATATGAGCTGATTATTTTTTCTTATGCTAACAGAACTTACTACTATCAGTACAAGTATTATTAATATAATTATCTTTTTCATTTCATTTGTTCCCCTACATAATAACACCTTACCAAGTTAACTTTTGTTTCACTTTTTACGTCTTTCAAATCTATTACCTTTCCTATATATTTTATTCATTATTTTGACAAAAAATCCATAGTAAAACCATGCAATAATATTCAGCCATATACTTCAATATTTTCAATACCTTTCATAGCCGGAAACAAAAATAGTGCTGATGATTTTACTCACCAGCACCATTTTATTATACTTTACAAATTATTCTTCAGATTTCACACTATCTTTCTTAACTGTAAACCTATCCATTAAATCTGGAGCCATATCTAATATTTTAGTAATTGCATCTTGATTTTTAACATTTACTAATTTTGTTTTTCCATTAGATATTATTAATACAGCACTAGGTGAAATCTTACCACCCATACCACCACCAGCATTATTTTTCTTCTCATCTGCAAAGGCACCGGCACCCACACCAAATGATATATCTACCAATGGAAGTATTATAGTATCATTCACATGTATAGCTTCTCCAACAACAGTTTTGCTTGTAACAAATGAATCCATCCCATTAAACAGTGCCTCTACTGTATTATTAAACTTATTATCTGACATACAAATATTTCCTCCTGCTATTATATTAGTCATAGCTATAATTTACCTTTTAATATGTTAATCATACTATGCTTATTTTAGATACTGCGTATTGTTTTTCCTCATGCTCTGCTTGATAATTTTCATAAGATTACAGCCACAGTTTCTTTGTTCACTTTTTAATTAGTTAATATTTTTTGCATTTTTACAAAATTTTCATGCATAGTTCTACAATCATCATTAAAATAAATCTTTAAACATAATTTCAATATAACAATATTATATATTCTACCTTTAACCTTATATTCAACATCAACCATATGTTCATCAAAGTACGGGATAAATACCAAACCTTTATTATAAAAACTATATAATATGGCAACCGCACCTGTCAGCAATCCTGTATTTGCAGGGTCCTCAAAACCTACATGAGCATTTACTTTAAGTTTTCTTGGTCTAATATGTTTCAATAGTTTTATTAAACTATCTTTAAGCATAAGAAAAGCTCTTTTATTTTCTGATTTCTTTAAAAAATCAAAAATTTGACTTTTCTTTTTCCACACTATTTTTAGCTTATCATATATTTCTTTAAATGTGAATATAATTTTGTCCATTATACATTCATTTTTACTTTGTTCTATAATTTTTTCATTACTTACTTTCTTACTTACAGAACTCTCTTTTTTTGTATCTAAATTCTGCTTGTTAGATAATATATTTCCCGATTCCTCTGATAGTTCACCAATTGTTGTTTTCCCCAACTCTTGTCTTTTTATATTTCTTACTGGATTTGATTCATCATTTTTCTCTTTTTTTCTCTTTTTGACTTTTCTTTTATTAACCTTACGTTTTTTACCTTTATTTTTCTTGAAATTGCTTAAATCCATTCCAAATATTTTAATTCTAATATTATTCTCTTTGTCATTAGAATTATATTTTCCACTTACTGATATAATTCTAAACAACCATGAAATATGATAATTCATATCTAATTTTTGTTCTTTAAAATTACCATTACTTTTATACTTAATTGGTATAAATAGTATACAAAAAATAGATATGATAATAAATACAAGTATTATTAATATTATATTTATAACAAAAAGCAATATATCAAGCATACAAAACCCTCTTTCAACATAAATAAACTTTAAATTGTAATAACTTTCAATAATTAAAATATTTTTTAATATTAACTTCACCCAAAGTCATATATGTATCTGATACAATCTCTGCAACTAATTGTAATGCTGAATTATATCCATCTGCAACCCCCACAACCACTAATTGCAACTTTTTATAATAAGGCTGTAAGAATGTTTGAAATGGATATATTTCCAAATGATTTTTATTGTTAACTGCCAATGTAATTATATAAATTCCAATTTGAAATTCACTTGCACTTATTTGCTTTACAATTTCCGCCTTATAATCATCACTTATATTATTAAAATATAAATTATTACTCCATATCATAATCATCTACCATAAGTTCTCTTAAGAAATCCATGCATGCACATTTTTCATAATCATTCTCACAAGCCTCAAAACAGCTTATTACATACTTTTCAAACTCTGTTAATGAATTTAAAAATATTGGCAATACAGATAACACTCTAGACATAATAATACGCCTAACAGGTTTTGAAATTTTAGCAAATAAATTATTAAACTCACCAATCAAAGTATTAACTGCCTCTTCTAATTCATTTGAAGTTACCAGCTCAAAATTTCCTTCTTCTTCTAATTCTATAAATGGACTATTTGATGTAAGTTTACTGCATTTTGATAAATCATCATAATATTCACCAACTTTATCTTTATCTAATGACTCAAAATATGCTTCCAAAGCACCCAATTTCTCATAATATGCCTCCTGCTTACCCTCTAACGGAGCATACATAGCAATTAGTTCATCATCACTAACTATAGATTTATCATTAATTGTTTCGTTAACTTTCTTTAAAATAGCTTTCATTTGTATTTCTTCATCATATATACGCAGTGCTTTTTCTCCTGTAATTGTCAATATCAACATATCATTTATGAGTTCTTGCAGTAACATACGCTCCTCACTAACACTCAATAAGCTCATAGTAGCTTCCATAAATTCTTCTTGTAACTTCTTCAATTCTTCTTCTGACACTTCATTAATATTTATACTTTCTAATTTTTCTAATACCTTATCATAATATTCCATATTATCTGCTGATGATATATTTAAAATAGCAGCATTTGAACGAATTATATATAAAATTCCCTCTAATGCTTTTTTACTTCCATTTTCATATATAGACAATCCATCATTAAGTAATGAATAAAATTTATTCTTAGTAAATCTAACAGGAAGTAACTCTACCACTGTTTTAATATTATTACCTACTGCTGACTGATTTTCTTTTACTGTAACAAATTCTAAAATCTCATTTACAGCCTCATCTATATTTCCAAAAACATATTCAGGTGTCTTTATTTTAAAATCCATTTGTGCCAGCATATATTCATATATATTAAATTTATCTATATATATTGTCAAATTTTCTACACTTTTAACATTAGACTCTCTTAATTTTAAAAGTGAGTTTAACATTTTCTCTCTATTTATGTGTTCTAAACTATCTGCTGCTGTATATTCACTTACAATTCCAACAAATTTCATTGCATCTTCTATAAACGGCAAACTTACTTCAGATCCTAAAATAATATCAGATAATGCATAATAATTAAGTGACAATTTAGTAAAAGAAAATCTATTATATGTTGTATATAAACTATTTATTTTTTGTATATTCATAAAGTTCCTCCTAATACATTTTTATATTTTATAGTACCTGCCTAAATTATTTTGACAGTTCTCTTCTAAGCAAATCTAATGCTTTTATTACTGCCTGCTCTCTTATTTTCTGACGATTTCCGCTTAAATTATGTTTCTCTACTGTTACATTTTTTCCACAGACACAACCAATATATACAAGTCCTACAGGCTTTTCTGCTGTAGCACCATTTGGACCAGCTATACCTGTTATAGATAATGAACATTCTGTTTTAGCTAATTTAGCAGACAAAACAGCCATATCAAAAGCTATTTCCTCACTTACTGCACCATATTTTTGTAATTTTTGTTCATCAAGTCCAAGAGTAATTATTTTAGCATTATTTGAATAAGTTATATATCCTTCTTTAAATACTTCTGATACCCCCGCAATATCAACTACTGCTGACGCAAGTAAGCCACCTGTACAAGATTCTGCTAAAGCCAAAGTCTTATTAGCTAACTTTAATTTTTTAATTACTACATCGGCCAAACTTTCATCTTCATCAGTACTAAATATCATTTCTCCAAAACGATATTTAAGTTCATTTACTGTTGGTTTTATTAATTTTTCTGCTTCGCCCTCTGTATCTGCTATAGCAGTTATTCTAAAATGTACTTCTCCAGTTTTTGCATATGGTGCAACTGTTGGATTTGTTTGTGCCGCTATCATATCATGTATTACAGTTTCTGCCTTACTTTCACCCATACCACATATTTTTACCATAGTTGACACTATAACTTTATCTGTTTTTCTTTTAAGATACGGTTTTACTGCTTCATTAAATAATGGATACAATTCATTTGGCGGTCCTGGAAGTAATATCATAGCTTTTTTATCATCTTCTGCTATAATTCCTGGTGCAATCCCATTAGGATTATCTAAAACTATTGAATCCTTAATAACGACAGCTTGTTTCCAATTATTTTCGGTTATCTCAGTTCTTCCTAATCTCTCAAAAAATTCTACTATACGCTTTTTACTATGTTCATCTTCAATAAGTTCTCTGTCCAACACCTTAGCACAAGCCTCTTTAGTCATATCATCTTCTGTTGGTCCTAGTCCGCCAGTTAAAATAACTATATCACTTCTTTCCCAAGCAGTTTTTATAACCTCTACTGCTCGTTCCATATTGTCACCCACTACAGATTGATGATATAGTGACAATCCTAATCCTGCACATTCTTTAGCTAAATAATTTGCATTGGTATTAACAATATTTCCAAGCAGTAACTCTGTTCCTACTGATATAATTTCTACTATCATGTTATATTCCTCCGCTTGTAAGCAGTGTTCGATTTTTCCATATATAATCAATAAGTGATACTATTGTAAGGACAGTCGCAACTGCAATAAGTACTAATTCTAATATTTCAAAAGCTCTAATATTAATATTTAAAATCAAAACTATTGTCATCGCCATTTGTGCAACAGTTTTAAATTTGCCAAAATAACTAGCAGCTATTACTATACCATTATCTGAAGCTATAAGTCTAAATCCGCTAATAATAAATTCTCTGCTTATAATCACAATAACTACCCATGCCTCTAAACGTCCTATAGCAGTCAAACATATAAGCGCAGAACACACAAGCAGTTTATCTGCTAAAGGGTCCATAAATTTACCAAAATTAGTCACTAAATTATCTCTTCTTGCTAAATATCCATCTAAAAAATCTGTAAAACTAGCTACTACAAATATCATACATGCTATATAAGCGGATACATGTCCTACTACATTAGTCAGCATGAAAAACACAAAAAAAGGAATCATACATGCCCGCAATACTGTCAATTTATTAGGTAAATTCATTTTAATCCTCCATAACTTTCCAATTCTCTTGAAATAAAGATATATATTTTCCAAAATTCTCACTTTTAACTTTTCATCTATGTATTGTCTATTATCACAATCACATATATTTAATATATGCTGATAATCAAATAACATGCTATATACATAACATATTTAAGAACTGTCGAAATTCCCTGCATATTACTTATATAACATATTATAAATAATTTCTTTATAACTATATTTCTTAATATAGTAAATTTTTTCCTATATAAAAACTATTTATAGTATCTTTAGAAACTGCCCACAAATAATAAAGGCTCCAAACAATACCTCTAAAATCTGTGGGCAACTCTTACTTTTATTAAAATAATTTAGATAAAACTATTCATTAACATCATCTTCTAATATATCTTCATCACTAACAATTTTTACTTTTCCTGCATTTAATTCTTCAATAGCTCTTGATAATGATTTCTTCTTAAATTTATAGTATATTGCATCTTCATCTTCAATATTATCTTCATCAATAATTTGTCTGGCTCTCTTAGCTGTAGCTATAACTATTGAATATCGGCTCTGAACTACCAACTGTTCCCCTTCTTCTACTTCACTGTTTACTACATTCATTAAATCTGTATATGATGGATGTAACATTTTAATTTCCTCCTGTTATTTTAATAAATTATTTGATTTCAAGTTGCATAACATTTTTATAATCAACTCTTTTTGGTTATTTCAGTAAGTTCTTTTTTAATTTCTTTAATCCATTCAGTGTTATGTATTGTCAAATTATGCTGACAATCAATAATATTAGCTACACGCATAACACATTCATCTAAATTATCATTTATAACGATGTAATCATATCTGTCTATAACGTCAGACTCTACTACTGCCTGCTGTATTCTATTATCAATTACATCTATTGTTTCAGTTCCCCTTTTTATTAAACGGCTTTTAAGTTCTTTCGCGCTAGGCGGAACTATAAATATCATAACTGCATTTTTGAATTTCCCCTTAACCTCTAAAGCTCCCTGCATTTCTATTTCTAATATTACATCTTTCCCTTCTGATATACATTGTAACACATAATCTTTAGGTGTGCCATATGAACGGCCAACATACCTTGCATACTCAATAAACTTATCCTGCTCTATCATATCATCAAATTCATCTTGAGTTACAAAAAAGTATTCTCTTCCATGCTCTTCATTATGTCTAGCTGCTCTTGTCGTTGCTGATATTGATAATTCACAATTATCATACTTTTTAAGCAATTCCTTAACTACTGTGCCCTTACCAGCACCTGAAAACCCTGAAATAACAAATAATAATCCTTGATCATTCATCTTCCATTTCCTTACTGTGTATTATATCATTTTTATAGTCTGGTGAAATTCTTGCTGCTATGGTTTCTGGTAAAATAGCAGACAGTACAATATGCTCACTATTCATAATTAATACTGCTCTGGTTTTTCGCCCCTGTGTAGCATCTATTAACATTCCATTATCTTTAGCTGATTGTATAAGCCTTTTACTTGGTGCTGAATCTGGTGTTATAACTGCTACTATTTTGTCAATGCTCACTTGATTCCCGTAACCTATATTAATAAGCTCTGACATAATCGCTTTACTCCTTCATATATGATTAATAATAATACTTATCTAATATAATGAATATAAATTTATTCAATATTTTGAATTTGTTCTCTAATTTTTTCTATTGCTGTTTTTAATAAGATAGCTTTATCAGAAATTTTAAGGTCATTAGATTTTGACAATATAGTATTAGCTTCTCTATTCATCTCTTGTGCTATAAAATCTAACTGCCTGCCAACACCTGTTCCATCTTCAAATAAAGATTTAACTGACTCTAGATGACTCTTTAATCTAACAATTTCTTCATCAACACATATTTTATCAGCAAATATCGTAACTTCTGTAATTATACGGCTTTCATCTATACTTCTGCTTTCTAAAAGTTCATTTACTTTATTTGTAAGTTTTACCTTATAATCTGCAATTACTTGAGGAGCATAAACTTCTATTTCTTGAATTGTATTTATCATTTCATCAAGTTTTAAAGTTAAATCTGCTCTTAATTGTTCACCCTCTATACATCTAGTTTCCACAAAATTTTCTGCTGCTTTATAAATTACAGGACTAAGTCTATCCCATAACTGTTCTTCCTCTTCTGCTATATGTTCAACAACTATAATTTCTGAATACTTACTAAGTTTAGACAATGTTATATCATTAGCAATATCCAGTTCTTTAGATAGCTGTTCAAAACATTCCATATATTCTTTAGCAAGTCTTTTATTACATCGTAATACAGTTTTGTCCTCTGCATAGCTTTCATAATTAATGAAAATGTCTACTTTTCCGCGTATAATATAGCTTTTTAATATATTTCTTATACCAGCCTCAAAACAATTAAACTTCTTAGGCATTCTTATATTTAAGTCTAAATACCTATGGTTGACACTTTTTATTTCTACGGTCATTTTATAAGTTTCTCTTATTATCTCAAAATGTCCAAACCCAGTCATACTCTTTATCATATATTTCCTCATTCCATACTTAACATAATATCAATATTATCAGTGCACAACTATATTCATTATAATTCATTTACAATAGCAAGTCAAATATTGATTGATTTTATTATCCTTTAATTTTAAGATTAATAAATTTTCACTTTACTTAATAAATATTAAATTAATGTTGCCCTCTCTTAAAAATGTATAACACATCTCAGATTACGATTTTACCGCTTTGCTTTTTATCATTAATCAGTATACCTATATTATACTTCTCTCTTCCAACTTGGAATAAGATAAAAATACACAGTTGAGGTTTACAAGTTTTGAATTTGCTAATTTTTCATTATGTAAGAAATCAGTTTAAAATATAATAAAGTAAACTGATTAACAATGATGAAGCAGAAGTAAAAATTATTATTTTAAAACTATGCGATTTTTCAGTTTTATATTTTCAGTTCAAAAGCAAAATCAAAAATTATCATTTCAAAACTATGCGATTTTTCAGTTTTACATTTTCAGTTCAAAAACAGAACTAAAAATTATTGTTTTAAAACTATGTTTGTATATTATCAATAGATAATTATTACTATTACAGAAAAACAAAACCCAAAAGCATATTAACACTTTTGAGTTTTATTATTTTATATTTTTAATAATTTTATTATATACTACTATTCTACAAAAACTGCTTCTTTTTCAAGTTCTTCTGGAATAATTATGCCTATTGCCTCTGCTACAGTTTTATTAATTATAAGAGTAGCTTCTTCATTGTATTCAATTCCCATAGTAGCTGGCTCAGCTTCCTTACTAAGAATTTTAGCTGCCATAAGTCCAGTTTGCTTACCTAAGTTAAAATAATTAATTCCATATGTTGCCAATGCTCCGCCGCCTACCATACCACCTTCACCAACTATAAACGGAATTTTGTTTTCTGTTGAAATAGCTGCAACAGTTGCAATACCATTAGCAATAAGATTATCGGTAGGTGAATAGATTGCATCTACTTTACCTACAAGCGACTGTACTACTGATTGAAGTTCATTTGTATTAGATATAGTTGCATTAATATGTTCTATACCAAGTTCATCAAGTACTTCTTTAGCCAATTCAGCCTGAAATTCTGAGTTAGTTTCTGATGAATTATAAAGAATGGCTACTTTTTTAGTTTCAGGAGCAAGCTGCATTAATAATTTTATCTGTTCTGCTACTGGTGTAAGGTCCGAAGTTCCTGTTACATTAGTTCCTGGTACTTCATTAGTGTCTATAAGCTCCGCACTAACTGGATCTGTAACTGCACTAATTACAATAGGAATAGTTGTCGTTTTACTAGCGACTGCCTGTGCAGCCGGAGTAGCTATAGCAAAAATTATATCACTTTTAGCATTTACAAGTTTAGAAGCTATAGTAACACATGTTGGCTGATCACCTTGAGCATTATTAAAATCAATTTTAATATTTTTCCCTTCTTCATATCCGCCTTCTTTCAGCCCCTCAATAAATCCCTCATAGGTAGCGTCTAATGCTACATGTTCAACTAATTGAATTACACCTACATTTTTAACATCTCCTCCATTAGCTGCATTTCCTCCGCATGCAGTCATTGACACTGCAAGTGCCATTACAATAAGACCTGATAATAACTTCTTTTTCATTAATAAATATCTCCTCCCAAAATACATTAGTATAAAGTTTAAATTTATACTGCATAACAATAACAACATTTTACACCATAATATCATATGCGTCAATTTTATTGTATTAATTTCTTTATTTTTTTAATGTATTATAGTGTTTATACATCAAATATTTTTCTTTTTTGCAAATAAAATATATATTTATAAAAATAAACATTTCATACTCCAAATAATAATTAAATTCCATTTTCAAATATATATACATTTTCAGAAAACTAATTAGCTTTTATATCTCTTATAAATGTCATTACATCGCTTTCATTTTGATAACTATATGTAGCTGACATAACAATCATATAATTATCCAATTTTCTAATGTAAAAATCTTGCTTCATTGTTCTTCCTAATATTGTAGTTTTTAATTTAATATACTCTTCTCCTGCAATTTCAATTCTTTCAATCCCCTCCATTGTATGAGGATTTATCATATCAGCTTCTAATTGTTCACCCAACACCGCTGCATATGATGATGCTGTTGACATTGAAGAATTTCCTGTAGCTGTTATATAACGCAACTGAAATAATGAACTTTCATTACCTAATCTAATCATACAATCATATATAACACTTGCTGATACTATATCTAAATCACTTATATTCCTATCATTCACAAGATTTTGAGGATTTTTTCCGATAGATTCTCTTATACTTCCTGCGCTATAAATAGAAGCATTAGCTGGAACTGCAATACTAAGTTTTGACCATCCATTTTTTAAAGTTCTACCATCCCAAATACCTAATTTAATATTAGTATTTGAGGGATTGTTAGTTGTTCCTGATAGATTCGGAGCATTACTAGCATTAGATGATACCCAAACACCTTTATCATCAAATGTATAATTTTCACCATTAATTTTTATAGTTGAGTTGCTTATCATAGTTCCTGTATCTGCAATATAATACCAATTGTTATTACTTTTTAACCAACCTTTATACATTTCTCCTGTTTCTGGTGAAAAATAATACCACAAATTATCAATCCGTTGCCAGCCCATTTTCATAGTACCTGCAACAGTATCCATATAATACCAATTCCCATTATTTTTTAGCCAACCTTTAGTCATTCCTTTGCTAGTGTCTAAATAATACCAATTTCCTCTATCTTGAAACCAACCTGTACGCATAATTCCTGAAGGATTAAAGTTATACCAATTATCTCCTATTTTATGCCAGCCTACACGCATAATACCATTTAAGTCTAAATAATACCAATTTGAATCTGTATGTTTTACCCATGTATTTTTCACAAGATTCCCTAATTCATCTCTATATACCCAGTTTCCATTATTTTGAACCCATTGACCTGTTGATGCAAAACTTGTTATTGCAATTCCTAGTGACATTCCTGCAATAATTAGCATCTTTTTGCTTATATTTTTAAATCTCATACTATAGTCCTCCTTACCCGACAATCAAATGCTAGTTAATTACAAAACTTTGGAACCGTTGTAAATACTGGTTCATTTGACTGTCACAAAATGTTATCTCCTCAAAAAACTTTATTTTTTACTTTTTTAGGCTGTATAAATGTGTATAACTTTAGTAAATTTTCTTAATTATAAGCATTAATTCTATACTTGGAGTTCGCAAAGCCTATAATTTCTGTTAAAACTTCTAACAGTTACCCACAGAGGTACTTTTTGAGTTTCGCAATTACCTATAATCAAATACATATTTAACTACCAAACCAAATATAATTTATTTTCATAAACAATAAATCATTTTACAATAAATATTTATTGTTTAATAACATAAATATTTTTTCATAATTAATATTATATGCTTTAATTGCACAAGTATTTTTTCATAATTAACATTATATCGTCTAATGACATTCATGCTTTTTATAATTTATATTACATCGTCTAATGACATTCATGCTTTTTATAATTTATATTACATCGTCTAATGACATTCATGCTTTTTATAATTTATATTACATCATCTAATGACATTCATGCTTTTTATAATTTATATTACATCGTCTAATGACATTCATGCTTTTTATAATTTATATTACATCGTCTAATGACATTCATACTTTTTTATAATTCATATTATATCATTTAATTACATTAAATATTTCATTACAGTAATCACTATATTATTTAACACCATAATTATTTTTTATGATAAATATCATTGTCACTTAATATATACATTATAAATTTATTGACGCTACAATAATTATAACTATTTTACCACTATATTAATAATTTTCTTTGGAACATAAATTTCCTTTACTATATTTCCAGACAATTTATCTCCAAGTGCAGCCTTACCTGCTTCAATAGCCTCTTCTTTAGTAATATCAGCAGGAACATTAATAACTAATCTAGTTTTGCCATTAACTTGTACTGGTATCTCTAATTCATCATCTTTCATAGCTTCTTCATCATATTTTGGCCAACTGCTGTTAAATACTGAACCATTTTCGCCTAACTGTTCCCAAAGTTCTTCTCCAATATGCGGAGCAAATGGTGCTATAAGAATTATGATGGTTTTTAAAGTTTCTACATCAATTCCACCACTCTTTTTAGCTAAATCTAAAAATTTATTATTATATTCCATAAATCCTGAGATTACAGTATTAAGGCTAAATTGTTCAAATCTTGTACTTATATCATAAATCATTTTATTTCTAAGTTTAATCATTTCTTTAGTTGGTTCTACACTTTTAGCCTTACTATCTATTGCAAGTCCCCATAAACGATTAAGAAAACGGCTAACACCATCTATACCTCTATCATCCCACTCTGCATCTAATTCAGGAGGTCCAACAAAAAGTTCATACATACGAAGTGCATCACAACCATATTCTCTTACTAAATCATCTGGAGATACTGCATTGCCCTTAGATTTACTCATTTTTACGCCATTTTTACCAATCATACCTTGATTAAATAGCTTTTTAAATGGTTCATCAAAATCCACCACGCCTATATCATTTAAAAACTTAGTATAGAAACGTGAGTAAAGTAAATGAAGTACTGCATGTTCTACACCGCCTATATACATATCTACTGGAAGATATTTTTCTGCATTATCCTTAGATACTAATGCTTCTGTATTGTGACTATCTACATATCTAAGGAAATACCATGAAGAACCTGCCCATTGAGGCATAGTATTAGTTTCTCTCTTAGCAGCCTCACCGCAGCAAGGACAAGTAGTATTTACCCATTCATCAATATCTGCAAGCG
>JGI994J12354_10000704_pt1 | contig 33543 bp, 32 predicted proteins | sample IntmicLarv3ML3BL_FD_12354 | JGI IMG/M metagenome (IMG submission 12354) | reverse complement strand
AAACCTTATAAAACCTTGTAAAACCCTGTAAGACCTTGGCATTGATTTCCTTTGATGCGTTGCTGTATATCCGTTTATCTCATAATTTTAGATATTTTACCCGCTTCCTCTTGAGCCTGACACGCCTCTTTGCATGGTTTTGTCCTCATGAATGGCAAATAATCAATTCCGCATCTATTATATCCTCTCTGAATTTCACGCACATAATCAAAATATAACTTCGTCCCCTTGCGAGCAAATGCGCCTCTGCATATCTCCCCACGTTCGCAATCTGTGATTCCTTCCCACTACTTCAGATTCAAAATGGTCAAAAAAACAGCAAATCTTTTATGATTTGCCGTTTCAAAATGATATACAACTGCTGATCGAACCAAATCTCGATTACTACAGCAAATAATTATTCTCCCTGTCCGCGACCTGCAAACGATGCAATTTATATGTTGCGTATCCCCCGGCAACAAGCGGCTCCAATTTACAAAGCGCTTCGGCTTCCTCGAAACTCTCTGTTTTGAAAATGACCATTCCTGCAACACCGGCATAGCCTTTGAATACTCCGCAGTATTCCAATTTGCCGTCGTCATCCAAATCCCTCAGATTTTCAACATGGTTCTCAATCACCGCTTTGGTGACTTTATTAAATGATTTACCTCTTTCTATAAACATAACATACCGCCATTTTTCCATGTGCGTCCCCCTCTTCAAAAATAATCCCCCACAAACTATATCTGTTTTCCATTATATCCGTCCATCATACAGTCGCTCAATGACAAAACACCTTTCTCAATCATTTATTATGGCTAAAAACAGAAAAAGACATATTTCTCTTGGCACGCTTTCCTGCACATTCTGTTTTCACGTTCTGTATTTATGACGATGTATTTCTTGGATTATGTATTCTCTGCTGAAACAATCAATCCACTTCGTATCTTGAAAACCAATCTTTGATATAAAAAACGGATATCCCCTATGAGATATCCGTTTTGGTTACAAAATTACTTCACTTCATTAATTAACTCTGCGCCCTCAACAAATGCCTTTGCATTTTCCAATGTAATTGTCGCAATTGCTGTTAATGCATCTTCTGTCAAGAACGCCTGATGGCCGGAAATAAGCACCAACTCGCTTGCCAACAAACGCAAAAGTGTAGGATCTTTATCGGCAACATCGCTCATGTTCTCGAAGAAGTAGTCGTTTTCTTTTTCGCAAACGTCCATACCCACGCCGCGGAACTTACCAGCCTCAACTGCATCAGCTAAAGCCACGGAATCAACCAAACCGCCGCGAGCAACGTTAATCAATGTCACGCCGTCTTTCATCTTCGCGATTGTGTCTTTGTTAATCATATGCTTTGTTTCAGGCATCATCGGGCAGTGCAATGTAATTACATCTGAACGCGCATATAATTCATCCAAGCTCACATATTCCAAACCTAAGTTCGGATTTGGGAACGCGTCAAACGCAATAATATTCATGCCTAGGCCTTTTAAGTTGTTAATCATACACTGGCCAATTTTGCCTGTGCCGATAACACCTGCTGTTTTGCCAGCCAACGCAATACCTGTCAAACCTGCGATATCGAAATTGAATCCGGTTGTTCTCTTGTATGCCAAATGTGTTTTTCTGGTCACGGACATCAATAAAGCTGTTCCCTGTTCTGCAACAGATTCAGGGGAGTAAGCAGGTACTCTTAATACAGGCAGACCGCATTCTTTCGCAACAGCCAAGTCCACGCTGTCAAAGCCCGCACAACGAAGCAAGAGTGCTTTAATTCCCAATCCCTTCAACTCACGAACAGCTTCTGCAGAAACTTCATCATTAACGAAAGAGCAGGTGGCATCATAGCCGGCAGCCAATTTGGCTGTTTCAGGTGTCAATCTTTCATTAAAAAAAGTTACTTCGAAACCATAGTTTTGCGCCAATGGACCAAAATAATCTTTCCAATAAGATTTGGTGTCAAAAAAAGCAATTTTCATGATAAAACGCCTCCTAAAATAAGTGATAGTGTAAAATTATATACAAACAAGACAAGGTTCGCCCTCCTTGTTTGTCTTACTTTTAACAATATAATCCATTTCATAGTCTTTGTCAAGGCAATTTCCCCAAAATAGTGATTTTGACGGTGTGTATTTCTTTACTTTTGTCCACAAATCACAATACAAAAACGCCTTGCGGTTTTGTAAACCACAAGGACGCTTAAAATCAAAATGATTATTCAAACAAACTGGAAATAGAAACACCCTCATGAATACATGCAATCGCATTGGCAAAAAGCGCGGCGGCGAAACGGAAGTGATTTTATCCAGATTCTTCTCTTCCGATAAAGAAATCGTATCCAAAACCAATAACTCCTCAATCGCCGAATCTTGGATGCGCTTGATTGCCGGTCCACTCAACACGCCGTGTGTACAGCATGCATCAACCTCAATCGCGCCTCTTTCTCTCAATGCATTTGCCGCATTTGTGATGGTGCCTGCCGTATCAATCATATCATCCATAAGAATCACTCTCTTATCTTTTACTTCTCCAATGATATTCATAATTTCACTGACATTTGCCTTTGGCCTACGCTTGTCAATGATTGCCAAAGGAATATTCAACCTTTCGGCAAATTTTCTGGTTCTTGCAACGCTACCTAAGTCAGGGGAAACTGCAACGAAATCCTTCAGGCTTTCACCGTATTTATTGATATAATATCCGGTTAATAACGAACTGCCCTCCAAATTGTCCACAGGGATGTCAAAAAACCCTTGAATCTGTGCACAGTGTAAATCCATTGTTAATACACGATTTGCGCCTGCCGCTGTCAACATATTAGCCACAAGTTTCGCGCTGATCGGATCTCTCGCTCTCGCTTTACGATCCTGTCTCGCATATCCGTAATAAGGCATAACCGCTGTAATTCTTGTTGCTGATGCACGCTTCATCGCATCAATCATAATCAACAATTCCATCAAGTTATCATTTACCGGGTAAGACGTCGATTGAATAATATAAACATCAGCTCCACGAATGGTTTCGTTGATTTTCACTGATATTTCACCATCACTAAATTTTTCGACCTCCGCACTGCCCAGAGGCATGCCTAATTTTGACGCAATCGCTTCCGCCATGGCACGATTGGAATTACATGAAAAAATCTTGATATTCCCGCCACTTGAATAAACCATTTTGATCCCCCTACTCTAGTCCTCATCATCTTTTGCAGTTATTGCCCAATGCCGCAATATAAATCCATATTATATGTTACACCCAAATCCCGACAATTTCAACACCCTTTCTCGGAAAAACTACAAAAGGTGCGTTTCCGTAAGGAAAGCACAAAATCGCCTGCTAAAACAGTTTATTCTTCCGTTTTTATCCGCTTGCTCTGCCATCCCTCAATGACCTGCTGTCTGGCTCTTGCAACGGCAAGCACATCCTCAGCTACATCTTTTGTAATGGTCGAGCCCGCCGCAATGTATGCATCCTTCTTCACGGTGAGCGGTGCAACCAAATTCACATTACAGCCGACGAATACATTGTCCTCCACCGTTGTTCTATGCTTATTCTTCCCATCATAATTCACCATAATACTTCCACAACCAAAATTCACCCGCTCGCCTGCATCCGTATCTCCAACATAAGTCAAATGAGGAATCTTCGTACCCTTCCCGATTGTGGAATTCTTAATCTCGACAAAATCACCAACCTTCACATCATCGCCGATAACACAATTCGGGCGAATATAGGCATATGGCCCAACGCTCACGTTGTTGCCAATGGTCGATTCAATAGCTGTTGTTTGCTGCATCGTCACACCATTTCCAATATTCATATCTGTCAAGCGGCAATTGGGACCAATGATGCAATCCTCACCGATTGTCGTATTGCCTTCCAAAATACATCCCGGCAATATCGTCGTGTCCTCTTGAATTTTTACTGCCTCATCATCAATATAAGTGGTTTTCATATCCAAAATGGTCACCCCATTTTCCATATGCTTGCGATTGATTCTCTCTTGCATCATGCTGCTTGCCTCCGCCAGCTGCACACGGTTATTCACACCAAAAAACTCCCGCGCATCCGCCGCGGCAACCGCATCCACCCGCTCGCCTTCGCACAAAAGAATTTCCAGACAATCAGGCAAATAATATTCCCCTTGCGCATTGTTATTATTTATTTTCGCCAGCGATGCGTTTAATGCACGCCCTTGGAAAATATAAATCCCTGTGTTGATTTCGCATACATCTCTCTCTTCTTGTGTTGCATCCTTGTGTTCAACACTCTTTTGGAATCCGCCGTCTTGATTACGAATAATCCGTCCATATCCTGTCGGATCATCCACGTAAGAAGAAATCACCGTGACCGCATTCTCTTTTTGTTTGTGCTCTGCAATCAAGCCTGTCAATGTTTCCCGTCGAAGCAGCGGAATATCCCCATATAAAATTAAAATATCCTTGCCGTCCTCAATAAAGTCGGCCGCCATCATCACCGCGTGCCCTGTTCCTTTTTGCTCCGCCTGCAATGCGAACAAAACACCTTCCGTTTGGATTCCGCGCCTTACATCCTCTGCTTTGTGTCCGACAACCACACAGACTTCTTCCGCTCCGCAGCCCTTCGCAGCATCAATGACGCAATCTATCATCGTTCTATTTAAAACCGTATGGAGAACCTTTGGTTTTTTCGACCTCATTCGGGAACCTTCCCCCGCCGCTAAAATAATCGCTTTCAAGTCCTTCATTATATGCCCCCTTCTATTTCATCCTCATAGGAAGTGTTTTTAATCTTTCCTGTCATTTTCTCATTTTTCGCAGCATAATTCAATATACGCATTTACTAAAAAGTATGCGGCGATAAAAATACACCCGCAAAATGCCGCATTCTAAATCAGCGCTTTGCCTCTGCTCATCTGCGAAAAAAATATAAAAAGAAACCTCATGCCCGATAACAAAACGGGCATGATAAATAACACCTTTTCATACGGCCTATGCACATGAACCTACATCATACATAATTATATATCGGAGAGATTTTTATCAAAATAAAATATTTCTTATTTCAATACAGCTTCCATCTTCCTTGACAAAACAGCATTCATTTTGATGCAGACGAGTTTTCCTGTACCCGAAATATCCTTGCCAATACAAACGGCATACCCTCAGGTATGCCGCTATCAGTCAAAGATGTCTAAACAATCTACAATCGAGTTCCCTTTTTAACAACCACAGGACTTTGCATGGACTCGCCAATCACCTGAACGCCATCAGACAAAATAACGCCTTTGTCCAATATTGCATTTTCTACAACACAGCCTTTTCCAATACGGCAGCCTTCCATGATAACAGCATTTCGGATATAAGAATCTTCTGCCGCAAATACCTTGCGAAAAACAACCGCATGTGTGACCTTTCCATTAAAGATGGTGCCGCTTCCCGCAATCGTGTCCAAAACCTCCGCACCCAGATTGTACTTTGCCGGCGGTTCATCCTTGGGTTTTGTTTCTACGTAGGGGTATTCATTGATAAAACTGTCTCGAATATCTTTTTTCAAAAAATCCATATTCACATGAAAATATGCAGAAATCCCCGTACTCATTGTATTCCAGTATCCATCAAATGCATAACCATATAACGAAAGCTCATCTCTTAAACCGATGATCACATCTGTTACAAAATCAAACTTCCCTTCCGGAACAACACGGTTTAAAATATCCATCAGCAATGTACGGGAAATGATATAAACACCCATCGATACCTGATTCGTTTTCGGCTCTTCCGGCTTCTCCTCAAAGCAGCATATTTTTTGCGTCTCATCAACCTCTAAAATGCCGAAATTGCGCAAATCCGAATTCTCAACCTTCTTATAGGCAACCGTAATATCGGCGCCTTTCTCCATATGCGCCTCAATCATATCCCGATAATCCATCTTATAAATCGAATCTCCGGAAGCGATGACCACATACTCCTCGTTGCTTCGCTGCAAATACGTTATATTTTGAAAAATAGAGTCTGCGGTACCCCGAAACCAGCCGCCGCCGGAGGCACTGGTATAGGGCGTAAAAACAAACAGTCCACCTTGTTTTCGTCCAAAATCCCACCACTTGGACGATGTGATATGATCCCTTAAAGAACGGGAATTGTATTGCGTCAGCACCGCAACCTTTCCAATCGCGCTCGCGGACATATTGCTCAACGTAAAATCAATCGCACGGTAACAGCTGCCAACAGGCAATGCCGCCGCCGCGCGGTTCTCCGTCAAAACTCCCAGCCGCCCTTCATTGTTGCCGCCTGCCAAAATGATGCCCATCGCCTTCATCGACCCATCACCTCCCGAATAATCGTCTCACCGCTTTCCAACCGGTTATCCGAATAATCCGCCATCGTTGTTTTTCCATAAATCACGCAGTTCTTTCCAATCCACACATCATCCGGCACTTCCGTATGGTCTCCCAAAACAGTGATGCCCGAATCGTAAATNTTAGGCTTATTCTTATTNGGAATCGATTCACCCATACCCATTTGCACATTTTTGCCCACAACACAATCCTCATCAATGATACAGCGNTCNATCACGCTGCCCTCTTTGATAAGCGTTTCNCTCATGATAATCGAATCTCTGACAACAGCCCCTTGCTCCACGACAACCCCCGGCCCCAAAATCGAGCGGTACACTTCGCCGTATATCTCACTTCCGTCTGTTATTAAGGACTCTCTCACCCTTGCATCAGCGCTTGTGTAAATGGGCGGCTGGTGATCCGTATTCGTATAAATTTTCCAAAAATCATCATATAGATTAAAATCCGGCAACGCACGAATCAGCTCCATATTGGACTCCCAATAAGACGCAATGGTTCCCACATCTTTCCAATATCCCTCAAAACGATACGCAACCAACCGCTGTCCTTCGTCTAGCATTTTCGGAATAATATGCTTCCCAAAATCACTATCCGGATGTATTTTATTATCTTCAACCAGCGCTTCTCTCAATAGACTCCACGTAAATATATAAATCCCCATAGATGCCAGATTACTCTTCGGCTTTTCGGGTTTCTCCTCAAACTCATAAATACGGTCGCCTTCTTCCACATTCATAATACCAAAACGGCTGGCTTCTTCCCGGCTAACCTCCAAAACAGCGATGGTCGCGGCAGCATTGCTTTTCTTATGGTGGCGAAGCATACTTGAATAATCCATCTTATAAATATGATCACCCGAGATAATCAAAACATACTTCGGATTCATCGCGTCAATATAATCGATATTTTGATATATCGCATTCGCTGTACCCATAAACCACTCGCCGGAATCTCCACCTTTTACATGAGGTGCCAGAATCGTAACACCGCCGTGTTTTTTATCCAAGTCCCACGGAATACCGATACCGATATGCTGGTTTAAGCGCAGCGGACGATATTGCGTCAATACCCCCACTGTGTCTATGCTGGAATTGATGCAATTGCTCAAAGGAAAATCAATAATACGGTATCTTCCGCCATAGCTCACCGCAGGTTTAGCGACCTTTCTTGTCAATATACCCAAGCGGCTTCCTTGTCCACCCGCCAAAAGCATAGCAATCATTTCTTTCTCGCGCATTTCCATCACCCTCTCTAAAGAAGCAACTTCATTACCGTTAAATATTTCTTCCGTCTTTGCCAACTTTTTATTTGTATTATAACACACATCACTTTGCATGAAAATACAACGCTCCTGTCCTTTTTTGATTAATTTTGAATTTTTCCAGAAAAAAAATCTCCGCTCTCAGGTTTAATTTTTACTTTTTTGTATAGAATGGAGTAAGGTCATTTCCCTGCATATGAAAAACATTGCCTTTCCTTTGCACGTATACTATAATGAGTAGAGTTCCATTTCAGAAAACCTATAGGGGCGGTTATTTTATGACAATAAAATTAAAGCAAACAGACCATATTTATTTCATCGGAATTGGCGGAGTCAGCATGTCCGGACTGGCCGAACTGCTGGCTCACAGGGGACATCAGGTATCAGGAACAGACATTCATGAATCCCCTTCCACACGGCATCTGTCCTTTTTGGGCATCACGATAAATTATGGCCATAAATCTGAAAACATCACAGATACGGTTACACTCGTTGTTTATACAGCCGCAATTCATGATGACAATCCTGAATTGCAAAAAGCAAGAGAACTAAATATCCCTATCTTGGATCGTGCACAGCTTCTCGGACAACTAATGGCTGAATATGCTCACTCCGTCGCTATTGCAGGCACACATGGGAAAACCACAACCACTTCCATGGTATCCGAGATTCTTCTGGCAGCAAATACGGCGGGTTTCTACAGACAATCAACAGCAATTTGAGAATCGGCAATTCTTCATTTTTTGTTGCAGAAGCCTGTGAATATTTCGATAGCTTCCTGCGTTTTAATCCACTTGTCGGTATCATTTTGAACGTTGAAAGCGACCACTTGGATTATTTCAAAACACTGGATCATATTTATCACTCATTCCATGCTTTCGCCGAACGCATTCCAAAAAGCGGATTGCTTGTCATCAACCAAGATATCGAAAACTTGGAAACCATTACCAAAGGGCTGGATTGTTGTGTCGAAACATTTGGCTTTCATAGCGGTGCACATTGGCAGGCGAGGGACATTGTCCATCATGAGGATGGAAATAGTTCTTTTGATGTATATTATAAAAACGAAAAATTTATGCCCATTCAACTGCAAGTTCCGGGAGAACACAACATTGCAAACGCTTTGGGTGCAATTGCCGCCGCACACTTCCTGAAAATTTCCAACGGGGACTGCACGGCCGGATTGGCACACTTTTCAGGCACACAGCGCCGGTTTCAGAAAAAAGGTATAAAAAGCGGCGTCACTGTCATCGATGATTATGCGCATCACCCGACAGAAATCAAAGCAACCCTCGCGGCAGTGAAAAACATAAAGCATAACACCACCTGGTGTATCTTCCAACCGCATACTTTCTCCCGCACCAAATTTCTTTTTGATGAGTTTGGCAAGTCTTTCCGGGATGCCGACGAAATCATCATCGCTGATATCTATGCGGCACGAGAAACGGATGACGGCAGCATCCATGCAAAAACCTTAGCCGAGCGTATATCTAAAGAAGGAAAATCTGCCCGCTATCTGGGAGGGTTTTCAAATATCGTCTCATACCTAAATGCACACTGCCATGCAGGGGATTTGGTCTTGACCGTAGGCGCAGGAGACGTATACAAAATTGGCGAGAAATTTTTAGAGGACTAATTCTTTCTTTGGCATTAAGCTAAGCGCTTGCATGCGCTCCTCTTAGAAAGAGCTTTGTCTAAAATACGGCGATACCAACGCCTCTTTTCCCACAACACCAAAAAAGGATATTATCCCTAGGGATAATATCCTTTTTCTATTTGTCTTTCTCTAATAAAATCTATTTTTTGTTTTTAAACCGGAGCTTTTACTTATGATACGGCTCATTGTTCACAATCCGCTGCGCACGATAAATCTGCTCCAGCAGCACCACACGCATCATCTGATGCGGAAACGTCATTTTGGAAAAACTCAATGCAAAATCCGCCCGCTTCATAACATCTTGGGATAAACCCAAAGACCCGCCGATGATAAACATCAGGTGACTGATACCACGAATGCCTTTATCCGAAATAAACGCTGCAAGATCCTCGGACGAAAGCATCTTCCCTTCAATCGCCAATGCGGCGACGTAGGCGCCTTCTTTCACAACCTTTAGGATTCTCTCGCCTTCCTTTACACGAACTTCTTCGTCTTGAGCAAGGCTGCTGCCATCAGGCGTTTTCTCGTCGGCAATCTCGATGATTTCCAGTTTCACGTATCGGCTCAGCCGCTTCTCATATTCAGCGACGGCGTCCTTCCAGTATTTTTCTTTCAACTTCCCTACGCAAACAATCGTAACCCTCATCTTTAACCTCTTGTTTATAGTTCAATCTTAATTCCATTGTTATACCGATAAGCCAAATCCATATGTATATGCCTGCCAACCTCTATCTTATTCTTTGCCAAAATCGTCTCTACCGTATCAAACGCCAATCGTGGGCGATTATTCTCATCACTTAAATGGCCCAAAAATACATATCGCATCTTTCCGCACATAACCTCCGCCAAAAGTTCACCGGACACCTGATTGCATAAGTGTCCCCTATCCCCAAGAATTCGCTTCTTCAGCGACCATGGATAACTTCCATTCCTGAGCATTTCGACATCATGATTCGCCTCTAAAAGCAAAATATCGCTCTCCGCAATACCTGCCCTCACTTCATCTGTCACATGACCAATGTCCGTGGCAATGGTCACTTTATTTTTTCCGGCAAAAATATTATACCCCACCGGATCTGCCGCATCATGCGGAATCGAAAACGGCGTCACACAAATATCATTGATGACACAATTCTCTCTGGCATAAACAAATCGTTTATTGCTTGGCGCAATGCGCCCTATGTCCTTTTCCATGGCTTTCCATGTTTCACACGTCGCATAAATAGGCGTATGATACCGCCTTGAAAAAACACCTGCACCTTTGATATGATCCGCATGCTCATGCGTGATGAAAAGCGCGTCAATATCTTCTCCGCCCAAGCACATTTTCGCCAATCCCTCTTCCAGCCGTTTTCCGCTGACGCCTGCGTCAACCAATATTCGTGTGTGCTCTGTTCCCACATAGGTACTGTTTCCGCTGCTTCCGCTTACAATTGTGCAAAACTCTGTCGCCAAGCGCCTTCCTCCTTTCCCGGCAAAATAATAGAAGCAGGGACTCACCGAAGAGAAAGCACATTCGCCTGAATCATGCCTCTTAAATCATCTCTCCTCGCCCCGAATGCGCATCATCTCTTGCATCGGAGCTCCTCGTCCCTGCCTTTTTTATTTACGCATCTACACGTTTAATATCGGCTCCCAAGTCGCCAAACTTCTGTTCAACGTCCTCGTAACCTCTATCAATATATTTCACACCGTCAATAACAGTTTCTCCTTTTGCCGCAAGAGCCGCCAAAATCATCGCCGCACCGGCACGCAAATCTGTTGCCGAAACCGCCGCACCGATAAAACGGGAAACCCCTTCCACCGTCGCCATTCTGCCTTCCACTTGGATTCTTGTCCCAAGCTTTTTCAATTCTTCCACATACTGATAACGGTTTTCCCATACATTTTCCGTAATCACACTACTGCCTTTACACAAAGAGAGAAGCGTTGCCATTTGCGGCTGCAAATCCGTCGGAAATCCGGGATATCCCATCGTCTTTACGTTTACTGCACGCAGCGGACATTTTGCCATAACACGAAGCGAGTCGTCGCTCTCTTCAATATTTACACCCATCTCCATAAGCTTCGCCGTCAACGAATCCATATGTTTCGGAATAATATTCTTTACCAATACATCGCCACCCGTAATCGCTGCCGCAATCATATATGTACCGGCCTCAATCTGGTCGGGAATAATCGTATACCTTGCACCGCGCAAAGATTCCACACCTTTAATACGAATAACATCCGTACCGGCGCCTTTGATATTCGCTCCCATCATGTTTAAAAAGTTTGCCGTATCGACCACGTGAGGCTCTTTCGCCACGTTCTCAATCGTCGTTGTTCCTTCCGCCATGGTCGCCGCCAGCATAATGTTAATCGTTGCACCGACACTGGCTTGATCCATATATATGGAAGTTCCCACCAATTTGTCCGCGTATACCTTTACAATGCCATCCTCTTCCACAACCGTCGCGCCCAATGCCCGAAATCCTTTTAAGTGCAAATCGATCGGACGCTGCCCAAAATCGCAACCGCCCGGCATAGCCACTTCCGCTTTTTTATAGCGCGCCAATAGCGCGCCTAATAAATAATAAGAGGCACGCATCTTTTGAACTTCTTCAAACATGGCGCAATAGTCCATTTCGCCACTACAATCAATTTCTATTGTATGTTTATCGAGATTTCTACATTTTCCGCCCAGTTTCTCAATCGTTTGGCACAAACACCCAACGTCCTCAATACAAGGCAAATTTTCCAATACGCTCACTCCGCTTGCCATAACCGCTGCCGGAAGTACTGCCACCGCCGCATTTTTTGCTCCGCTGATGGTTACCTCCCCCACGAGGCGCTTCCCGCCCTTTACAAGCAACTTATCCATAAATGTTCATCCTTCCAGTCTTATCACCAGAAATCAATTCTGGGCGCAGAGGATGGGCTTCCTTACCTGCACATTTTATAAAATCTCCAAACAAATGACACTTTGCCCCAGTATTGGGATTATATCATGAATTACGCGGTGTGGAAAGCATTTTTTATTTCCCTCTGCTTCGCATTCTTCTTCCCTGACGAAATAAAGCCTATTCTTCCGCTTCATCAAGCAAATCCGCGCGACCCCACTCTTTCTTTACAACCTGTCCCGAATACCCATTTACCAAATATTGTTCCGCTTCATTCGCCAATGTAATTCGATAATGCGGCTCCAGATAGTACACACTTCCGGTCTCCGCCTCTTCCGAAAGCGGAAGCTCATAACCAATCTCGATATTTTGAATCGTTGCCCTCTCCGCGTTTCCGCACTCTTTCCACTTTCGCATAAAAGCCAGCAACGCCTCATCACACGCAAGAACATCCTGAACATCTCCACCATAGCCATGTATCGCGTAGTAGGAGAAATCCACACGGTAGATGCCATCGTCACCGATATAAAATGTAAAGTACTTTGAAAATACACTTGTACCTCTGTACTCTGCGCAATAAACCAGCATCCAGCCATCTTCCATGTCAAACACAACACTTTCTGTGTATCCGCCAAATTCTGCTTCGCACTTTCTTAAAAAGCTTCTTGCCAAAGAGGCCGCCTCCTGCCTCGTGATTTCATCAGCCCTCGTTGCCATATCATCAAAAATTAATTCGCCTTTATTTCCGTCAATAATCAAAATCCGATCACTTCCGGTATACATATAGTTGTCAGCCCCCAGTGTAACAACTGTTTTTGCACCGTCAAAAAAAATCTCTTCCAGCACTTCCTTTCTAAACTGCGGCGCCCCTGTCTCCAATCGGTACATAGGAACCACATCTGTTAATAACTCCGTATAGATAGTAATGCCATTTTTAGAAAGCACTTCAAAAATCGCTCTCTCTTGAGAACCCGTCATGGAAGAGTCGGATCTTTGATAGGAATTTAGTCCGGCCAACACAATATTCAAAACAACCAATAACACGACAACAATTTTTTTTGCCCCTGACCATTCCATAGACAGCCTCCCGTCTTTATTCACTCTCTACAGATGCTTCCCCGCCGTCTTCCCCAGTCGAATCCGCCGGTATATTCTCTGTGTTTGTTTCTGTTACAAACAGCGTATCATATAAAGTAATAAACCACTTCAATTCTAAGCTCTTTCCATCGTCTGCATAATATCCCAAAGCAATATCGCTTACATCTGTAATCACTTTTTCCTCGATATGCACTTGATATGTTTTATTCGCATTATCTAAAGCGTCGATAAATTGGATATCCAGAAACTTATTCGTTTCTGGCATCAGCACATAATCCATCGCGTAGCGCTGATAACGCTTTACCATCTGGTTTCTCAATGTAATTTCGATTGCGTGGCGGCTGCCGATACGCTCTTGCACTTCTTCGGAGAGATAAATTGGTATACCCTCAACAATATAGTCGAAATAATAAATCCATTCATTGTTTCGCCTTTGAATGTTCGCTAAATACACCTCATTCGTCAGCGAAGTATCATTTGCCAAAAAAGTACTGCAAACCTGATATCCATTCAACGCGCCTGTAATATCGCCGCGGCCACCATAGGAATCATAATTGTAATACTCCAAAATACGGTCTTCCACATAATAACGGACTACCGTCTGGCTATCACTGAATATGTAATTCCCATTGTCATCCCTCGTGCTCCAATCCAACGAAAAATTCCGAAAAAACCCTTTTACCGCATTCTCTAAAGCACCGCGATTGACACCATCGCTGCCTTCAAACGTCGCCGACTGACCTACCGCCGCATATGCATACGGAAGTTCCGTCCATTGGGGCAAAAACAGATTTCTCCAGATAATGGATGTCCCTGTTCGCTGCCCCGTGGAAATATATGGCATATCGCTTTGCTCCACACTCAAGTTTTCATATAATTCCGGTGCTGTCTGACTTTTGGCGGATGTGTACCGCACACACGTCCCACCCCTAGAGTCAACAAACCAAATGATTGTATTCTCGTTCGTCTTGCGTGCCGGGGAAATCGTAATGTAATCGAAACCATCCATCTCTTCAACATGCTTGAGTGTCTTATACTGGGCAAAAAATTCTGACGACGAAATCGGGAAATCGTATTGCAGCACAATAGAGCGCCCCTCTAAAATAACCTTCCAGTCCACACTCTCCAAAGAGCTTTGTACGCTTCGATCACTCAAAACCTCGCCTAAAATTTCATTGGACTGCTCCATCAACGCATCCATGCTGCTCTGCGGATAGTGAATCTCATATATTCCACCGCCATCACCCACCGCATACCTCGTCGCAATGAACGCATCCTCATTTAATTGCACCGCCTCCGGCTTCTTCTCCATTATCAAAGAAAAAAAGCTATGGCTGCTCGAACCGCTCAGCCATAACTCATTTACTTGATATAACGCAGTTATGACCAAAGCAATAATTACAAAATTCGTGATTTTGTACATTTTCATTTGATCTCACCGCTTTTTCTTATTATTTTATTTTACCGCACGCAACGTGTTTTCGACAGACATGGTCGGCAATGCAATCATCTTTTGCAGCTCTGTCCTTACCTGTTCCGGCAGGCGTCTGATTGCCGCATCGTAGATCACTTCTTCGCAGCCCTCGCTCTGCGCCGTCAGCGTGATATAATTATGCCCTTCTGATAAAGGAATCGTTATACTAAAAATTCCCAACGAACCGACTTCGATTTCCTCATAGAACTCTTCCACATACCTGTTGAACCTATTTTCGCGGCAAACACTCACAGAAACGATCGTCCCCGGATGAGCTTCACCATAAACAATTCGTGCGGAATTAAATGTCGATATAACACCATCATTTTCAGGAAGTCCGCTGGTGATGCAGATATATGTCGGCTCTTCTTTTTCTTGTGCAAAGGCAATTGCCGGCGAAACAAATAACAGCATTGCCATAAATACGCCAAGCCATCGCATCTGTAATTGCTTCATTGCCGCCACCTCCTACACTAAAAAATTCGTTTCCAACTTTTAGTATATTATACAACAGCAATATTACAAACGTGTTACAGCACGCTTACATTTTCCTAACATGCAAGCCCAAAACGAGTTCGCGGTTTGTCCTCGTCCGATACTCGCCGTTAGAAAATCCGGCCGGCCGCAGCTTACGCCAAAAATAACATTTAAAACTATTCTTTTCCCACCTCTTCGGCCTCATAATCCAGAAGCGGACGCTCCTTCGGAAACCACATTGTCATCGTTGTTCCTTTGCCATATTCACTCTCGACCGTCAGCCGCCCTCCATGGCTTTCGGTTATTTCCTTCGCGATCGCAAGACCAAGACCTGTTCCGCCCATGGCACGGCTTCTCGCTTTATCCACACGGTAAAAACGCTCGAATATACGAGGCAAATCCTCTTTCGATATACCCATGCCCGTATCTTTTACAGACACCTTATAATAGGTATTATCCTCTGTAATGTATATTTTAATTTGCGCTTGTTCCAAGCTGTATTTAATCGCATTCGTAACAATATTGTTTACCACCTGTCCGATTCGGTCACGATCACCATGTATCACGACCATCCGAGGATATGGTTCAAACACAAGCTCTTGCCTCTTTGCTTCAGCATGGATTTTGTTCTGCTTCACCGTCATAGACAGGAATTCGTTCATCTCAATCTCCATCATCTCAAAACGAACCTGCTTGTTGTCAAAACGAGAAAGCTGCAACAAATCTCGAACCAAAAAGGCCATCCTATCCGCTTCGCTCTCAATGATTTCCAGAAACTCCATCGCAATTTCTTTATCATCCACAGCCCCCGCCAAAAGCGTTTCCGTATAACTCTTTACCGTGGTCAATGGCGTCCGCAATTCATGAGATACGTTTGCAACAAATTCCTTTCGCATATCATCCAACTTTTTCTGCTCTGTAATATCCTGCAACACAACAACAAGACCCTCCATTTGCCCCCGCCTGTCATAATACGGTGTAAAGTTGGCATTGATAAACTGATTGCCCACAGGGAATGTTACTGTTTTTGATTGCTCATTATTTATATCCAAATACACGCCTGAATTGATATCATATGCACGAATAAAGACCGAGAATGACATATCCATTTTGTCAACCTCCAACATTTCTTCTGCCGCAGAATTGGACATAATAAAATTTCCATCTTTATCAAAAGAGACCACGCCGTCACTCATGTTATTGAGCAAAATTTCCAGCCGGTTCTTCTCTGTGGAAATTTCCGACATGTTCTTCCTCAACTCCATCGCCATATCGTTAAAGCTGCTGGTCAGCTGTCCAATTTCGTCCCCGCTTCGTACATTCAATCTTTGATTCAAGTTCCCTTCTGCCATATCTTTTGCGCCCTTTGTCAATGCCAAAATCGGCCCGGTCAAGGTCTGTGCAAACACATAACCCATGATAATCGCCAAAAGTAATGCAATAAACACCGCAATGATAATCGTGCGCGTCGTTTGATTTAAACTCGTCGCCATATCGCCTGTATCTAGGCGCGTGTAAATAACATAGTCCACTGTCTCTCCATCCGGCATAATCGGCACCGCATAACTCATCCATTGCTTCAATAAACCGAACGAGTCTACGCTTTTCTTCTCCTCGGAAAATGTGCCTGCTCCATTCAAAGCGGAAATAATCGCCTGATCTGTATATTCCGGATAGGGCGCTCCCAAAACGGTTGTAGATGCCAGCGTACTTCCATGGCGATCCAATATATTCCCTTGAATACCGACAGAGTTGGTTATCGTCATCAAAAGCGCATCTTGAAAGTCGGAATGATCTCCCGACTCCAAAACCTGCTCATATATTTTTTCCGCATAAATTTCTAATTGTTGCCTGGATTTATCAATCTCAATATTTCTAAGGCTCAACAAAATATAAGTACCGCTTACAATCATTACAATCAGTACCAACCCCAGATACATTACGATTAACTTCCACTTAATACTGCGCATCTTCACCAAGACCGTTCTCCTTACGAATCAAAATAATATCCAATGCCCCGTTTTGTTAACACATACATCGGCTTACTTGGATCATCCTCCAATTTTTCACGCAGTCGGCGTACTGTCACATCCACCGTTCTTACATCGCCAAAATATTCATATCCCCATACCTTCTCCAACAATGTTTCACGTGAAAACACTTGTCCTCTTTGCAAGGCAAGAAACTTCAACAACTCAAACTCCCGAACCGTCAACTCCAGCGCTTTTCCGTCTTTTTTCACTTCATAGCGCTCAATATTTAAGCTCAACCGCTCAAACGTCAAGCTTTCTTTTTCATCACCGGACGCAGACGTCTCCTGCGCTGCCTGCTTCCGCAGATTCGCCTTCACACGGGCAATCAACTCCCGTATACCAAAAGGCTTTGTCACATAATCGTCTGCCCCAAGCTCCAGCCCAAGCACTTTATCTACTTCCTCCGCACGGGCGGTCAGCATAATAATCGGCGTGTTTCTTTTTTCTCGAATCTTTTTGCAAACCTCATAACCATCCATTTTCGGCATCATAATATCCAAAAAAAAAAAAAAAAAAAACCATCCGCCGCCTTCAAAATTTCATACCCTTCTTTTTTCAAATTAAACGCGATGATATCAACAATATTTTTTTCATCATCTACAATCAGGACCTTCTTTTCCATCTTCACGTCCCCTCTCAGCTCATCAATTACACATAGAAACATTATACTAAAATTCTCTTATATTGTACAGTTTAACAAAAAACAGACATATATAAAAAGGCACTTTATATCTGCTTCATACGCTGTCTAACGCCCCTTTTATATATGTCTTTTTCATCAATCATCCCCGCTTTTGCGAGAGCTCCAATCCAACTTACGTTCGTAAGGTTGTTCCCTTTCCGTCTTTTGAGCCCTAATCTCATTTTTTCTACTCCATGCCGCAAATGCAAATCCCTGCATGGACAATGTAAACAGCAACAATACCCACTTGAAGTTCCCCCAAAAAATGCGAACGACCTGAAGTCCGTTTAGCACCAATAGTATAATCACAATCACACCGCAAACAATCGCCATGATTTTGCTGATACGCATCCAACTCTTTCGCCGCGCTCCCGCCCGTCTCATGCCATTGGGACTTTTTGCTCTTGGCTTCAGCAAAAACACCTGGTATAGGCACAGTGCCGCAAACAAAAAAGTCGCCCCCGATAGAATCAAACCACTCATAATCACTTTTGAAATCATATCTCTCCCCTTAACTTCTATTCATTTTCTCCTCTTAGGCGCCTCTCCAGTTCAGCCTTTTGTTTATCATACCCGGGTTTGCCCAACAACGCAAACATATTTCTTTTGTACGCCTCCACACCGGGTTGGTCAAACGGGTTCACATCCAGCAAATATCCGCTGATGCCCACCGCTTTTTGAAAAAAGTAAACCAATGCGCCAAAATGCCATGCATCCATTTGTTCCAGCTCAATGACCATATTAGGGACACCGCCGTCCATATGCGCCAGCATTGTTCCCTCGAAGGCTTTCCGGTTTGCGAATTGCATCTCCTTCCCCGCAAGAAAATTCAATCCATCGCCATCCTGCTCATCGGCCGGAATCCTAACCTGCACCTTCGGTTCCTTCACCCAGAGCACCGTTTCAAAAAAGTATCGTCCCCCATCTTGAATAAACTGCCCGATAGAATGCAAATCTGTCGAAAAATTTGCCGTCACGGGAAATATTCCTTTATGTTCTTTCCCTTCGCTCTCAGCGAAAAGCTGCTTGAACCACTCTCCAAAGGATGTCAAATGCGGCTCATAATTCGCCAAAATTTCAATCATTTTTCCCTGTTTATAATGGATATAACGGCTTAATGCATATTGATAGCACATGTTCTCCTCGACATTCGAATTACGGTATGCTTCATAAGAAGCCTCAGCCCCCGCCATGACCTCATCAATGTCAATATCCGCCACGGCCATAGCAAGATGTCCAACCGCCGTCAATACTGTAAATCGCCCGCCAATATCATCCGGAATCACAAACGTTTCATATCCCTGCGCATCGCACATCTGCTTCAACGCGCCGCAAGATTTATCCGTCGTGGCATAAATACGCGCCGACGCTCCCGCTTTGCCGTATTTTTTCTCTAGCAGTTGCTTAAAGATACGAAAAGCAATCGCCGGTTCTGTTGTCGTACCTGATTTAGAGATTATATTGACTGAGAAATCGCGTTCACCCAAAATATTCAAAATATCCTGCAAGTACGCAGAACTTATGTTGTTTCCGACAAAATAAATGTCCGGTGTATCTTTCTTCAACTCATTGTAATAGGGTGTCTTGATAAAATCCAACGCCGTACGTGTGCCCAAATACGATCCGCCGATGCCGATTACGATAAAGACCTCACTGTTTTTTTGAATTTTTTTAGCGGCGTTTTTTACACGGGCAAATTCATCCTTATCATAGGTTTTCGGAAGATCAATCCAACCGACAAAATCATTCCCTTTTCCTATTTTTTCATGCAACGCCTTGTGGCACAACTCGACCTTGGACACGTATTTCTTCATGTCCTCTTTTTGTAAAAAATTCCCTTTCAGAGAAAACGAAATACCCATTCCATCCACGCCTCCTTCTCAAGCAAAATCATATATCGAAATAAACTCGGAAATTCCCAGACAGATAAAAACATTGTTTATCCACATGGGAATTTCTTTTATGTTTGCCCGTATATCAATTTATATGATTCATTGTGTCCCAATAACAATAATTTCCGGAACAGGTTCCACAAGAATATTCTTAGAAACTTCTTTTTCCTCATCCACAAAGCCATTGATTCTTGTAATTTGAATGGTACTCTCTTTTTGTCCCGCACGGCCTTGCTGAATAACCTTCTGATAAGCGGACGGCTGAGCGCTATCGTACCGATATTCATATGTTTTTGGTTCCACCGTTGTGTAGACTTGTACCTCCACCGTTTTCACGGAAAGCATCGGCTTTTCTTCCGGCACATAAATCAACTCGCCTGCACGAATTGGCGTTTGAACTGCCATGCCGTCATTCAAGCTCACAATCATTTCCATTGTTGTATCAAATTTACGCGCAATCAGTGAGAGTGAGTCTCCCGATTGAATCGTATAACTCTTTGTCACGGTAGTCGTCGTCAGCAGATACGCCTGCGCCTGCGCCTGCGTCAGCACTTCCTCAGAATCCACATAATCATGGACAATACCGACGTTTTCAACAAAACCAACTGTGGCATTTACCCCTTCATCAGGCAAGTACGGCTCCTGCAAGCCATCCAAAACAGCCTGCGCCTGCTCCTGTGTCGCCAGTATCGCCGCACGCCCGCCATCAACCGTAATAATCGCTGCATCTATCTTGTATGTCACCATGCCCCGAATCTTCGGCAACAAATATTCCATCGTGCATACATCCTTTTTGCGGGAGGAGCTCACACGCACACCCTCCGCACTGATACGTTCATTTAGCTGTACACTTGATCCGGCAATACCTGCCAGCTGTGCCTCTATGGTTTCTGTTATATGCTCCGCTGTTACAGAGCGCCCTTCCAAAATACCGACGCTCTTGTCGCCTACAAAAACTTCCGTTCCATTTTTTCGAAAAAATAACGCATATATAATAATCAGGAGCAAAACTGCCAAAACACCCAAAAGCATCTTCAATTTTGGCAAATTCCCTTTTAAATTAAAGTTCCACTTTTGTTTTGGCGTCTGCGCACTGTATCTCTCTCTCTCTGATTTTATTGTCGTACCCCCATATACTGTGCGGTCCCCTCGTCTGGGAAAATCACTTTTTTCTTTTGTCATAGCGCCTCACCACGTTCCCCTCTGTTTTTCGACAATCTTTTCTATATATTGTAAAACATCGTCAAAGGGATTGCAAGGAAAAGCAAATGAATATATATGTTTGTAAAACAATTGTAAAAAAAGTCTTATCCATGAGCCTATGGATAAGACAATGCTTTTCTACTTTTTATTTTTCATCGAATTTAAGATAAATTCTGTATGATATTGAATGTGTATCCTTGCCGCATCNGCGGCATCCGCTGCACTGCGCGACTCAATCGCTTTGATAATTTCCTTATGNTGCTCAACAATCGCTTTGATCGTGCTGTCTTTCTTCGCGTGAGCCATACGGTATCTGTATAATTGTATTCGCAAATTTTGATACATCTGGATTAATTTCATGTTCTCTGTAGACGCAAAAATCAAATCATGGAACTCCTCGTCAACGCTAACGATTCTCTCTGTGTCCTCTTCCTTGATGGCACGCTCAAAGTCTGTCTCAAAAACATACAACCGCGCCACCTCTTCGTCCGTCATTTTTTCGCTGGCAATGCGCGTTGCCAGCGCTTCCAACGCACTGCGGATTTCCAAAATATCCACGACATCTTTTTCGCTCATATCCAGAACTTGCGCACCTTTTCTTGGCACCAATTCCACCAAATTTTCTAATTCCAACATCCGCAGCGCCTCTCTTACCGGCGTACGGCTTACACCCAGTTTATCCGCCAGCTGATTTTCCATCAAACGCTCACCGGGAATCAAGCTCCCTGTCAAAATTGCATCCCGCAGGGTATTAAACACAACATCTCTCAACGGAAGGTACTCATTGCTGGCAATATTAAATTTTGTATCCATCATACCTCTTCTCCTCTCACATCTTGTCCACGGGGCTGATAGATGGTTGTAAATACAACGTCCCGAAGTGCAAACATCTTCCTAATCGCCACCGCTGCCTGCCTAGCCTTTTCTTCGTCCTCGAATATTCCAAACACAGTCGGCCCGCTTCCGCTCATAAGTGCTCCCGCAGCGCCGAAATCCAACAGTGCTCTCTTCATTTGTGCAATCTTGGGATATATCGGAATCGTCACCGTCTCCAAAACATTCCCAAGTTTCATCCCCATTGTGCCTATATCCTTTCTCGCCATAGCTTGAATCATGCCGTCTGTATCCGGATGGCTTTCAATCTCTTGCCAACGCAAAGATTTGTAAACACTCGGCGTGGACACACTAACCGGCAATTTTGCCAACACCACATAACAAGGAGGACACCCGCACGGAATCGTTGTTAAATCTTCACCAATCCCTTTCGCCAAAATCGTTCCCCGGCGAACACAATACGGAATATCAGAACCCAGTCGATATGCGAATGATTCCAACTCCTTCTGGGACAATCCCAAATCAAACAAACGGTTCATCCCCACCAAAACGGCAGCGCAATCCGCACTTCCGCCCGCCAATCCCGCCGCTACAGGAATGCGTTTATTGATCTCGATAAATATGCCCTGAGATATAGAGAACTCCTCCTGCATCATCGACGCTGCCTTGTAGGCAAGGTTTCGGCTGTCCAACGGCAACCAAGGAATATTGGATTTCAAAACAATATCCGATTTTTGCACAGGCTTCATATAAATACCGTCATACAAACTAAGCGTTTGCATAATGGTTTCTAAAAAATGATACCCATCCTCTCGCTTTCCCGTCACATCCAATGTAAGATTAATTTTTGCTCTGGCTTTCAATCTAATCTCTTTCAATTGTGCTCCTCATTCTTCCATACTGTATACAATTCAAGCTTTCTTTATTTTACCTGATTCCAGTTTCAGAAACAATTCGCATGTTCCACAAAAAAGAAAATTTCTCATTTTGCACAAAGCAAATGATCTCTTTCCCTCGTTAGTTTGTACCAAAATTCGTCGTATTTATTTAGAACAAAGTGCCATAGAAATACCTATTGCATTTTTGCCTGTATGCGCTATAATAAACTTATAAAAAAATAAAACTCTTCAGGGCAGGGTGAAATTCCCGATCGGCAGTAAAGTCTGCGAGCGTAGCAATACGCAGGATTTGGTGAGATTCCAAAACCGACAGTATAGTCTGGATGGAAGAAGAGCGAAACTGTATAGATACAAAAGTCTGTGTTGCAATCATATTTTGGAGTATGGGTTTTTTGCGTTCCAAAAAATAGGATTCCGCTTTGCGTATCTATCTTTCGTTTGAATAAATTGCCCTGTATGCGCCTTTTCGCCCATACAGGTTTTTTGTTTTCTTGCGTGTTTTCGCAAGTCTATTTTCTGATTCCTTCCTACCCTCCCGAAGGGAAAGGACACCTCTATGAAATGCAATCCCCTATATATGGAAAAAGCAATCTCTCTTGCAAAAGGCGGCATCGGTGCCGTAAATCCGAACCCGCTTGTAGGTGCTGTCATTGTGAAAGATGACCGCATCATCGGCCAAGGCTATCACCAGCATTACGGTGGCCTCCACGCAGAGCGTCACGCACTTTTGTCTTGCACAGAAAACCCACTCGGTGCAACCATGTATGTCACATTAGAACCTTGCTGTCACCACGGGCGAACACCGCCATGCACCGAAGCCATCCTACGCGCCGGCATTGCTCACGTCGTTGTCGGCTCATCCGATCCGAATCCACTCGTTCAGGGAAAAGGTATCCAGGCACTGCGCGACGCCGATATTCAAGTGACGGAGCACTTCCTTGAGGAGGAATGTGACAATCTAAACCCTGTTTTCTTTCACTATATCAAACAAAACAAACCCTACATTGCTTTGAAATATGCAATGACGGCAGACGGAAAAATCGCTTCCTATACAGGCGATTCCCGATGGATTAGCAATGAAGTTTCCCGCCAACATACACACACCCTTCGGCATGCCTATACAGGAATCCTCGTCGGCATCGGCACCGTTCTTGCGGATAATCCGCTGTTAAACTGCCGCACGGAAAACGGCAGAAATCCGATTCGCATTCTCTGCGACAGCCGCCTGCGCATTCCCCTAGACAACCAGCTTTGTCAAAGCGCCACAAGATATCGAACAATCATTGCCTACGTGGATGGAAGCAAAGAAAAATGCAGCCAACTGGAGGCTCTCGGCATTCTTCTGTGGCAAATACCTGAGAAAAATAACCACGTAGATTTATCCATCTTGATGGAGCGATTAGCAGAGAACCAAATTGACAGCATTCTCGCCGAAGGCGGCGGCGATATACATTTTAGCCTGCTTGAAGAGGGATTGGTGCAAAAAGTCTATGTTTACATTGCGCCAAAAATCTGCGGCGGTACCAATGCGCCTACGCCTGTAAAAGGCGCCGGCATTGCAAACATGCACGATGCACTCCCTCTCGTGCGAAAAGACATCCAATTTCTTGGCGACGATTTGCTTATTGTTTATGAAACCGACCGAAAAGGAGGCACCCTATGTTCACAGGATTAATCGAAGAAATTGGCATCATACAAAACATAACCCTGCAAGGACAATCAGGAACATTATCCATTCATGCCCAGACGGTACTAGAAAACACCAAAATCGGCGACAGCATCGCCGTTGACGGCGTCTGCCTGACCGTAGTTTCCCTTAGCGGCCGCCGCTTCTCTGCCGACATCATGGCGGAAACACTGCATCGCAGCACTTTGGGTAAATTGACATCCGGAAGCAGTATAAATCTGGAGAGAGCTATGCCCGCAGACGGACGCTTTGGCGGACACATTGTTTCCGGGCATATTGACGGAGTAGGAAAAATCAAGTCCATCTCCGCTCAGGCAAACGCAACCCTATATACCATTGAGACCAATCTCGCCTCGCAAATGATAGAAAAAGGATCCATTTCCATCGACGGTATTAGTCTGACAGTCATCTCCGCTCAAACAAACACCTTTCATGTCGGCGTTATCCCGCATACAAAAAACGCAACAACACTTTCCATGAAGCGCATCGGTGACACAGTAAATTTAGAGACAGATCTCATCGGCAAATATGTCCGAAACTTCTTACAGCAAAACCATACAACAAAAAATAAATCCATCACACCGGAATTTTTGGCACACCATGGATTTTAAAGGAGGACTTTATATGAACCACTCATTTCATACCATCCCCGATGCTCTGGAAGCATTACGGCGGGGCGAAATCATTCTTGTGACAGATGATGAGGACAGAGAGAACGAAGGTGATTTGATTTGCGCGGCCGAATTCGCCACAGCAGAAAATATCAACTTCATGGCAACCCATGCCAAAGGCTTAATCTGCATGCCCATGAGCCAGGAATTAGGGCAACGCTTAGGGCTTTCGCAAATGGTTTTGGAAAACACCGACAATCATGGCACAGCGTTCACTGTTTCCATAGATCACGTCGACACAACCACGGGAATTTCTGCCGCCGAACGTTCTTTGACCGCAATAAAATGTGTAAGTGACGAGGCGGCACCACATGACTTTCGCCGTCCGGGGCATATGTTTCCTCTCATCGCCCAAAAAGGCGGTGTCTTGAACAGAAACGGGCATACCGAAGCCACTGTCGATCTGACCCGGCTGGCAGGATTGAAACATTGCGGCATTTGCTGTGAAATCATGGCACAAGACGGCAGCATGATGCGTGCATACGCACTGCACGAATTCGCCAAAGAACATCATCTTGTATCTATTACAATCAAAGACTTGCAAGATTACTGCCGCCGCCGCGACAAGCATGTCCATCAGGCTGCGCACGCAAATCTACCCACCATTTATGGCGAATTTCAAATCTATGGCTACATCAACGATTTGAACGGCGAGCATCATATCGCATTGGTAAAAGGGGATATTGGCGACGGCAAGGACATCCTTTGCCGTGTGCACTCCGAGTGCCTAAGCGGAGACGTGTTCGGCTCTCACCGCTGCGACTGCGGCGACCAACTCGCGGCGGCCATGTGCCAGATTGAAACCGAAGGACGAGGTATCCTTTTATACATGCGGCAGGAAGGACGGGGCATTGGTCTAATCAACAAACTCAAAGCATACGCATTACAGGAACAAGGCCTTGATACCGTTGAGGCAAATGCAGCGCTTGGATTTGCTCCGGATTTGAGACAGTACTGGGTAGGCGCACAAATTCTGCAAGACATCGGTGCAAAAACGATTCGTCTGTTGACCAATAATCCGGATAAAATTTACGGCTTAGATGGCTTCGGTGTAGAAATTGTCTCCCGCAGACCTATTGAAATTGCACCGCATACCCACGACATCGACTATATGCGTACAAAACAAGAAAAAATGGGTCACCTATTCTCACAAATCATATAATTCAGAGGAGGCATAACATAATGCGTATTTTAGAAGGAAATTTGTTGGCAAACGGGATGAAAATCGGTATCGTTGCCGCAAGATTTAACGAATTCATTGTAAGCAAACTCATCTCCGGCGCCGAGGACGCACTTTTGCGTCATGGTGCAAGTCCGGATGATATCACTCTGGCATGGGTACCGGGGGCTTTCGAAATCCCCTCCGCCGCAAAGAGCATGGCAAAATCCAATCAATACGATGCCATCATCTGCCTGGGTGCCGTTATCCGAGGTGCGACCAGCCACTATGATTATGTTTGCAGCGAGGTATCCAAAGGCACGGCACATATCGCGTTGGAGACAGACACGCCCGTACTCTTCGGTGTAGTTACAACCGAAAATATAGAACAAGCCATTGAACGTGCCGGAACAAAGGCCGGGAACAAAGGCTACGACGCTGCCATGGCAGCAATCGAGATGGTAAATCTGAAAAAAGTACTATAGTGTCACCGGCAAACATAGGCCTATGTGTTAAAACACTCTTAAGAACTTTTTTGTCTAAAAAAAGGATTTTTATTCTGAAAAAGTGTATGCTATAGTAATAGAAAGAAAATCCTGCAATTCGGAGGCGCACAGATGCGAGAATACTACGAAACACACAAACCCTTGATTCAAAACATATTAATTGTGGTTTTGGGTACCCTCTGTACGTTTCTATTTTTTCGGTATCTGTTCCCCATCTTAATGCCTTTTGTCTGCGGATGGTTGCTCAGTTTGCTCTTTCTCCCTTTGGTGGACGGGCTTTCAAAAATCCATGTTCCCCGTTGGATTGGCAGTATCACCGCCATTCTTTTGCTTCTGACTTTTATTGGACTGCTAAGTTTCCTGCTCGGTTCCAAAGTCTCTGTGCATTTTCGCTCATGGTATGATGCCATGCCGCAATATATGATTCGATTCAATCATTTTTCGGAGGACTTCTGGGCACGTGCCGATTCACTGGCGATTGGATTTCCGGCATTCATACAGAATTTCTTTGTGCATATCCGTCAAGAAGCGGCGTCCATTACACTTTCCATCGTACAATATCTAGGCTCCTCTTCAGCAATTACTGCCGTTCCCAAATTTTTGCTGGGCTTTGTTGTTGCATTATTCTCATCCTACTTTTTCACCAAGGACAATGCATTGGTCCATAGAGCTTATGAGCGCTATGTCTCGGTTTTATTCGGACATACCGTCGGCACGGCAAAACAAGAACTGCGGCGCTCCCTCTGGGGCTATGTGAAAACACAACTCATCATTATGGCCATCGTCTTCGCCATTTGCTGGCTCGGCATGTCTGTTTTACGCTCGCCGCATGCCTTACTGTTGAGTATCTGCATCGCTGTTATCGATGCACTTCCGTTTTTCGGGAGCGGGTTTATACTTTGGCCGGGCGCAATCATCTGCCTTGTCTACGGCAATACATTTTTAGCCATTGGCTATCTTGTCGTTTATGTTGTGCTGCAAATCGTGCGGCAATTGCTGCAACCGAAAATTCTTGGCTCACAAATCGGATTACATCCGCTACTGACGCTATTCTCTCTATATGTCGGCTATCGCTGCCTCGGCTTTTTTGGCTTGATTATCGGCCCAATTGCTACAGTCATTTTGCGGGGCATTATCACCCTTCGTAACAAAATACATTCCGACTAAAATAAACAGGCATCATAAATATCAAAAACGCGCTGTGTATGAACACACAGCGCGTTTCTCTATAACATCGATTGTCCGATTGCCCAAATAGCTAACAAATGCACCGGATAAAACACATAAAAGAAATATTTTGGAAACAATATTCGCTTCTCAATTGCCGCTAGCGGAAACGCCAGCAACGACAACACCTGAATCATCGCACCGACCTGCCATATATATAGCACTTGCAACAGCGCCTGCCCTATAAAGCAAATGTCTTTCCTCATTTTGTAAATCCCGAACACAAAAATCGTACACACGCCGTACCAACCATAGCTGATATTCACCCACACCGATACGCACATCAACGCCAACGCCAGCAATTTTGTCGCCGTATGTTCTTTCTGCCATAGAAAGAGCACCAATGCGCCCCATGCTAACGTGAAAAGCGGATTTCCGCCGTAACCTGCTCCGAATACCATACTGTAAATCGGCTGAGAAATGACTGCCGCAATCAATATTCGCAAAAAATACTTCCCAAAGTTGGATGTATGAGCGACCCCGCGAGCAATTCCATATGCAAATAGAGGAAAAGACAGTCTGCCAATCATGCGTAACCATAGCACATCGGGAAAAAGCAAACAACCTACATGGTCAATGACCATAATGATTGCTGCGATTATCGTTGTCACACTGCCACCTCCTCATTTGAAAATTCGCCCCCGCGTTTATTGAAAAGCAACGTGCCTACTCAAACATTTCTGTTGATAAATACCGTTCTCCTGTGTCGGGCAAAACCACTACTATCGTTTTTCCTGCGTTTTCAGGTTTTTGTGCCAATTGTCTCGCCGCGAACAGTGCCGCTCCTGAAGACACGCCGACCAAAAGTCCCTCTGTACGCGCAATGTCCCGTCCTGTCTCCATAGCATCCTCATTAGATACCGTCATCATCAGGTCGCACACCGCATGATCAAAGTTCTCCGGCACAAAGTTTGCTCCGATGCCTTGAATCTTATGCGGTCCTGCTGTACCTTCCGTAATCAGCGGCGATGCTTTCGGCTCAACGCCTACTATTTGAACCATCGGATTCTTCTCTTTTAAATATTTGCCAACACCACTAAGCGTGCCGCCCGTTCCAATACCTGCTACAAATATGTCCACACGGCCTTGTGCCGCATCGTAAATTTCAGGACCCGTAGTAGCGTAGTGCGCTTTCGGATTGGAAGGGTTGTAAAACTGTCCTGCAAGAATTGCATCAGGAATTGTTTTTTCCAATTCTTCCGCCTTTGCCACAGCGCCGGCCATACCTTTTGCGCCTTCTGTCAACACCAACTCCGCGCCATATGCACGCATAAGCTTCTGTCTTTCGATACTCATACTCGCAGGCATAACAATCACAGCACGGTATCCTTTTGCCGCTGCCAGCAATGACAATCCAATACCCGTATTTCCGCTCGTCGGTTCAATAATCGTACCACCGGGTTTCAAGCGCCCCGAATTCTCAGCATCTTCTATAATATATTTTGCAACACGATCCTTTACACTTCCGCCCGGATTGAAAAATTCTACTTTAGCTAGCAATTTCGCTGATAACTCATATTTTTTATCATAACTGCAAAGCTCCACCAGAGGAGTTTTTCCAATTAGTTGCTCAACATTTTTATAAATTTTCATTTTAATACATCCTTTCTTTATTTATTTTTTAGAATACTACACCTCATGAAAGCCTATGTCAATAGAATTAAGAAAATTATCGCTATTCGGATTTTCCTTTCTTTTTATACTGTATTTTTCTGCAATCCACTGGGGTTCTCTCAAAAAACATCTTATCAGCCTGTCAGTGAGACTTATTGTATCTTTCGGGTTTTTGTGCTACTATGATAGCGTTTGAATTATTTATAGCGAAAGGATATAGGGAAATGAAAATCGGACGCAATGATGCTTGCTGGTGCGGCAGTCTAAAAAAATATAAAGCATGTCATGCTACATTTGACGAAAAATTAGAGGCCTATAAAGCAAACGGCGTTTTGGTACCCCCGCACGCGCTAATCAAAACACCCGAACAGTTAGAAGGTATCCGAAAAGCCGGTGCAATCAATACCGGCGCGCTGGATTTAATTGCACAAAAAATTTTCTCCGGTATGTCTACCGAAGAAATTGACACTCTTGCTCATGATTTTATCGTTTCTCATGGCGGAATTCCCGCTTGCTTGGGCTATAATGGATTTCCCAAAAGCGTTTGCACATCCGTCAACGATGTTATTTGTCACGGCATTCCGTCAAAAGATGAAATTTTGCAAGACGGCGATATCATAAACGTAGATATCACCACGATTTTAAACGGATACTACGCCGACGCTTCCCGCATGTTCTGCATCGGTGAAGTAAGCAAAGATGCAAAAAAACTTGTAGATGTCACAAAAGAGTCCGTTGATTTGGCTCTAAAAGCAGCCAAGCCCTGGGGGCGGTTGGGTGACATTGGTGCCGTTATCAGTGAATATATTTATGCACATAAATATAGTGTCTTGCGAGATATTGGCGGTCATGGCGTTGGAAATGATTTCCATGAAGATCCTTATGTCTGCCACATCGGTAAACGAAACACAGGCATGCTTTTGGTTCCGGGAATGGTTTTTACCATTGAACCTATGGTGAACCTCGGCAACGAAGACTTTTTTCAAGACGCAGACAACGGATGGACAATTTATACAGAAGATGGCTCTTTGTCCGCTCAATGGGAGTACACCGTTGCCATTTTGGAAGACGGTATAGAGATTATTACACATTGACAGTCTTATTTTTGAGGATTATATCATGAGAGAATATAAAATAACATATGCTTATGCCGCCCTGCAGGGTTCTTATTGGATGGGATTTGGTGTGATTATCAGCTTTACCGCCGTATTTTTGCTATCCCACGGCTTTGCCGACAGCAAAATCGGTATACTCATTGCCCTATCCAGCCTGCTCTCCATTTTGCTTCAGCCCAAAATCGCCGCCATTTCTGACAATAGTGAGCACATTACACTGAAGCAAATGATGCATTATTTGGCTGTGGCTACGCTGCTTCCTATTATATTGCTGTTGATACCAAATTTGCCCACAGTGGCGATTGCGATCATCTACTCTTGCTTGATACTGCTTCACTTGTCATTCCAGCCTCTTCTAAGCGCATTGGGCATGCAATTGATTCAGCAAGGCATTCCCTTGAATTTCGGCGCCGCTCGCGGTGTAGGTTCTATGGCCTATTCCATACTTACGTTTTTTCTTGGTTCTCTCACGGTTATCCTCGGCACGCAGTGCCTGCCCGCCTTCGCTCTGGTATTGTATCTCATCATCATCGCATTGATACGGCTATTTCCAAAATATAAAGTCGAAACTGCCGTCAATGCTCCAAAACGCAGCACCATCGAAGTTATTCGGGCAAATCCGCTTTTCGCAATATTGCTGGCCGGAATCGTTTGTATCTATGTATCTCACAGTTCTCTCAATAACTACATGTTTCAAATCCTTCAACACATCGGATATGGCAGCACGGAGGTAGGACACCTATTCGCCTTTACCGCAATTTTGGAAGTGCCCGGACTGTTCCTGTTTGTGCACATCGCAAAAAAATGGGACTGCGGCAACGTAATAAAAGTAACGAGCATCTTCTTTTTGGCGAAAGCCGTTTTGGTGGCTCTGGCATCAACCCTGCCCATTCTTTATGCAGGGTATAGTTTCCAGATGTTCTCCTTTGCGCTCTTTACTCCTGCTGTTGTCTACTACATCGGACTTATTATTCCGCCGGAGGATCAAACAAAAGGGCAAGCACTCATCACGATCGCCTGCACCACAGGCGGTACAATCGGCAGCTTGATCGGCGGATTCATCATTGAATATATGGGCGTCCCAAGCTTGAAATGGATTACTTCCGCCTTTTGCTTCGTGGGTATGATTCTTGTTTTTAGAGGCGCGGAAAAAACCAGAAACCGAAAATCCAAATCCTCCACGTCCATATAAATTTATATACTTGTACATAAGTAACCCCCGCCACTCTTTCAATATAAAGAATGGCGGGGGGTTTATTCAGGAGTTATCTCATTCCCCAACCGGAGCATGCAATTGGATTGTACATCTCTAACCATCTAATCATACCGCATAGATGGATGGATAAACGCACATGCACTGCCTGTGCCGGTGCTGTGTACATGCCTTCCGTTCTTTGAAAATCATTGGAAATAGAGCAGGTGATATCTCTATCTTCAACTCTGATTACCTCTCCATGAATGTCATAGAACTCTGCCCGCAGCATAACTTCGTCTGCGTACATCGCACGAATCATAATTCCCCATATAATGCACTCTCCGGGTGTTACCGGAATCAACGGATCATATTGCACATGACTCTCACCGCACTCTTGACCGGCATCGCCTACACGAAACTGCTCCAAACATCCCCTAAAAGAAACGCCTTCGCTGGAGAAGTATCTGGGTCTATTGTCTTCCCCCAGACGCCAACAACTGTTTTTAATTAAATTTCTCATACTTCATGTCCTCCTATTATTTTTATTTTGAATAACCCATTTAGGAAATCTTGTCTCAATTACATAGTATGTACTACCCTTATATGTGTTCCAAGTAATCCATTTTTTCTTACGTTGATTGGCTCATATCCATGCTGCAAAAAATTAATAAACTCTTTCGTACTTTTTCATTGCCTTTCTGTAGGCAAATGATATACTATGGAAATGATTTTGCTTCATCTAAAAAACTCGAAGGACTCGAAAAATTTGTAGGAGGATATCTATGAAAAAGCTAATCGTACTACTAACCGCCGCTGCGCTTATACTGGGTTGTATCGGCTGTAGCAAAAAAACGGAAACAGCAGAAGAGGCCGTCAGCAACTTTTTAACCGCAATAACTACACAGGATTCTGAAACCGCACAACAGTATGTTTCCAGCCTGGATGAAATCCCTTTCTTATCTGTGGATTCCACCAATTCTGAAGGCTATTACATGACAGAAAGTATTCTTTCATCATTGGCCTTTGAAATTCTCTCCTCAGAAGAAACGAATAGCTCTGCTGTTGTGAACGTAAAAATCACCGCTGTTGACATGTCCGCTGTTGTGAGTGATTATTTCTCTATTGCGCTGGAGCTCGCCTTCTCCGGTCTAGAGGGCTTGGATTTAGAGACAAAAATGGAAGAAGCCTTTATGGAAGCCTTTGATAACAATAAACACACTTTAAGGGAGGCGGAAGTCTCCATTCAGCTGGACAAAAACAGTACCGGATGGAATATCCCACAGATTGATGATGCGCTGCTCGATGCACTTTCCGGNGGATTGAGCTCGATTGCAAGCAATTTGAGTANCTCCNTCGCGGAATAAATAAAATCACAGGCGCTGCCTTTAAGTCAGCGAACCAATCCTGTGACAANGGTCACTCCTGCTCAAAAAAGTCTACAAAAAAGCCATTCTCTATTTTGAGAATGGCTTTTCTTTACACTATATATCTATACGAAAACCTATCAAAAACTCATCTTTCCAAAAACATACGGCATATTCAAACAGTGTCGNCCCGCTTTGTCTCAAAGCGCCTGACTCACTCAGACTCATAAGATATTACTTTTTGTATAATGCTTGTACGCCTTCGTATTCATCAAGGAT
>JGI994J12354_10000703_pt1 | contig 33554 bp, 38 predicted proteins | sample IntmicLarv3ML3BL_FD_12354 | JGI IMG/M metagenome (IMG submission 12354) | reverse complement strand
ATACTGCCTCCGGGCGGCTTTATCACCTTGGCTTGCATTATAGCCGCTATTAATTACACAAGGGGGCGCAAAAACAATGGATAATACTAATTTATTTGTGATTTTTATGAGCGCCATGCTTATTAACAACTGCGTTATGAGCCGCTTCATGGGTATCTGCCCATTCCTTGGCGTTTCAAAGAAGATTGAAACATCCATCGGCATGAGCATTGCCGTAGCTTTCGTTATAGTTATGAGCTCCATGTTCACTTATGTTGTATATGAAGTGCTTAAATTCTTTAATATAGAATATCTCTACAATGTTGCATTTATACTTATTATCGCAGCCTTTGTTCAGCTTGTTGAAATGTTTATTAAGAAAAAAAGCCATGCCCTTTACAAGGCTCTGGGAGTTTATCTCCCTCTTATTACAACAAACTGCGCTGTTTTAGGCGTTGTTGTTCTCAACATGCAAAATGAATATAGCTTCGTGGCTTCCATTGTCAATGCCCTGGGCGTTTCCGCCGGTTTCGCAGTATCTATTTTGCTTTTTGCCGGCATCAGAGAAAGACTTGCTTTTGCCGATGTACCTAAGCCTTTCCACGGCTTCCCCTTGGCTATGATTACGGCAGGTTTAATGAGTATCTCATTTTTCGGCTTTGCCGGATTATTATAAGGAGGGCTTTTAAATGATGAGTGTAACTGTAATATATGCCATGGCAATTATAGGCGCCTTGGGCCTTTTCTTCGGCGTTATCCTTACAATTGCCGATAAAAAACTTGCGGTTGAAGATGATCCTATTATAGCCGCCATCAGAGAAGCACTTCCCGGCGCCAACTGCGGCGCATGCTCCTATACAGGCTGTGATTTGTTTGCCCAAGCCGTTGCCACAGGCAGCGCAAAGCCTAATGCCTGTGCAGTCGGCGGAGCAAAATCAACACAGGAAATATCCGATATTCTAGGTATCGAGGCCGAGCTTAAAGAAAAAGAGATTGCCTGTGTTACCTGCGCCGGCAATACTCAAAAAAGCAATTTCCGCTATGAATATTTTGGCATGGATAACTGTAAAGCCGCAATGCAGCTTTCCGGAGGCGGTTCCAAAGCCTGCCCTATGGGCTGTCTCGGCTACGGCAGCTGTAAAGGCGTATGCCAGTTCAGTGCTATTGAAATTGTTAACGGCATAGCTGTTGTTGATCCTGAAAAATGCACCGCCTGCGGTCAATGTGTCAAAATCTGCCCTAAAAATATCATCAGCCTCACACCTTATGCCGGCAGGGCAAAGGTTATGTGCTCTTCCTTCCAAGGCGGTAAGGATGTTCGCGCAAATTGCACCGTCGGTTGCATAGGCTGCAAAATCTGCGAAAAGCAATGCGAATTTGATGCGATTCATGTGGTAAACAATCTTGCGGTTATTGATACTGAAAAATGTACAGGCTGCAATAAATGTGTTGAAAAATGCCCCATGAAAGCAATCAAGCCCGCTTAATAAACATTATTGAGTCTTGATTATATTTTAGCAAAAACTAATAAATGTCAACTCCTAATACATCCATAAATATAAAAGCTGCCCATTTTATCTAAATTAATGGGCAGCTTATTTATATTTATAAAATATTTACACATATTAACTTATCCAAGTATTGATTTTTATATAATTTATGCTTAAACAAAACTCGAATTATCTGAACAAAAAATATTCCCGCTCCGCACTTATACTTATTGTGTTTGTATTGAGCTTTATATTTGTTATATAATGTTTTAGTGTAATTTTATCATAATAACAGCTTGCATTTTTTCATAAAGATACAAAACAATATAGGACGGTGGCTAATTTCTATGCTGGAAATTAAAAGAAGACTAAGAGAGCTTCTCCGTATTTCGGCTCCTATTATTATGGAGCAGGTCTTTATTACAGTAATGGGTCTTATTAACCAGATGATGGCTGCAAACGCCATAGGTGAGCATGCGGTTTCCGCTATGGGAATAATTGACGGTGTCAGCAATATTATGATTGCCGTATTTGCCGCATTGACCACCGGCGGAACAATAATTGTGGCTCAAATGTTCGGCAGAAGAGATTATGACGGGGCAAAAAAAGCCGGGTCGCAAGCCATAACGCTGTCCGTCATTCTTTCAATTATAATCGTTGTTATTTTTCTGACATTCCGCGGGCAAATGATTGATTTCCTGCTGGGCGAATCGGAAGATTTGGTTATGCAGGCAGGTTTTGAATTTTTCTCCGTTGTTATATTAAGCTACCCTATGCTGGCTATTATGCAAACAGGCTTCGGCGTCGTCCGCGGCTCTGGAGATACTGCCACGCCTATGCTCGTTACCTTAATTATGAATGTAATAAATGTTGCTGTGGGCTATTTGCTTATTTTCAGCTGGGAACTAAATTTATTCGGCTTAAATATCGCAAGCCCAAGTTACGGCGTTTACGGCGCAGCTTGGGCCCTTACAATTGCCCGCTTTACAGGCATGGTTCTTATACTGCTGTTTCTCTTTTTAAAATCGAAAAATATCAAGCTGGACCGCTTGCAAAATTTCAAACCGGATTTTTCGGTTCAAAAAAACATACTCAACCTGGGCATACCTACCAGTATAGAATCCAGCATGTTTCAGGTCGGCCGCTTAATAACTCAGCTCTACATAGTCGGCATGGGCACATCTGCGCTGTTTTCCAATAATGTAGCTTCAACAATATTCGGCTTCGTAAACGTACCGGGGAATGCTTTCAGTATAGGCGTTATGATACTTGTAGGGCAGAAAATCGGCCGCGGCGAATATGAGGATGTTAAGAAAACTACCCTCTTTGCCATTTTCACAGGCAGCATTATGTTTGCGGTATTATCAGCCGTGCTCTACCCGCTGACAGGCGCAATCGGCACCTTATACAATGCCAGCCCCGAATCGGCAGCAACTATAAATCAGGTGCTGCGCGCCGGGCTTGTTGTTATGCCGGTTTTCTGGGCATCGGCTTTTGTAACCCCTGCGGCGCTCAGAGCCACAGGCGATGTTCGATATACCATGGTCTCCTCCATAATGAGCATGTGGATACTCCGCATTGTAATCGGCTATGTGCTTGGCGTTATGCTTGATTTCGGCGTTATCGGCGTTTGGTGCGGCATGTTCTCCGACTGGGTTTTCCGTTCGATAATGTTTGTAACAAGGTTAATTCGCGGCAGCTGGATGAAAAAGCTGCCTGTACCGGAAAATCCGCCATCTGCATAAAGCAGTATAATAAATAACGGCGCAAAAAGTAATAAATACTTTTTGCGCCGTATTATTTTGCACTATTTTGAATTATTACTGCAAAACCCCGCTACAAAATTTCAACCCCCAGCACCTCTTTCATATATTTAAGGCTGAACTCCTCCCTCTCAGGTGCAAAGGAAGCGCAAGCCTTGCTGTCAACTGTAATTTTCACATTTTTGCCGCTGTTTACCGCCTCATTATAAAAAGCTATTACATTTTGCAAAACGCAAATATCCGTCACCACGCCTGCAAACATAAATTCATCATATTCCGCCACAAGCCTTTTAACCGTTTGGCTGTCCAGCGCATAGCCGCGTTTTTTAATAAATTCAATTGCTGTATTTTCCTTATTCTCATAATCATTCAAATGCTTATAGTAATGATAACCCTCCTCACCCTCTATACAATGGGCGGGAAAAACCGCACCCTCCGGATGCTCATTATTTTCAAAATCCCCCGTATAATGGCAATCATATGTAAATACAACGCCCTTGTAATCGCCCTTGCCCTTCATAGCTTCCACAAGCTCTGCGATCCTGCTTTCTATATCCTGCGCAGGCTTTCCGGCAGTAAGTTTACCCTCATCAGCAACAAAATCATATTGATAATCCACAACTATCAATGCTTTTTCCATTTTGCTCCCCCATTTCTGTTAATCCGTTTTCACCGGCCGCCCATAAGCATATTTATATCTTCTTTGCTGATATTTATTATAACATGCTTTGCGTCGAATTTATTTGTGCTTTCATTAAGATTTAATTTACTTACAAAATCATAAAAATCCATGGCGCCGGCTGAGCTATACTCCCCGTTTTCAAAAAATCCCAAAGCAACGGACCATTCCTTAACCGCTGTTTGCTTATCCAGATTTGCACCCATTGTAATATACGGCTTTAAAGGGAAAATGCTCTCTACGCCCTCAGTAATGGCGTATCTGCCGAAAATATTCCCCGCATTATCCTCATACATTATAGCCTTGGCGTAATAACAATCCCTGGCCTGCTTTTCATGGAGATATTTTATATAAGATGCCATCACATCCCTGTCATTTAAATATGGAATCTGCTCTCTGAAGCTATCCTCAATAAACACAGGATAAACCGCGCCGAATATGCACCACTCAATGAAATCTCCCGTCATCTGCTCTCTAAGCACAGTTCTGTTCCACTCTGTTATATTTTCCCTGATTTGCATTATTTCTTCTCTGTTTTTAATAATACCGTCTTGAGAAAATCTCTTGGCTTTCAACCGTTCACAGGCAGCATCTATGAAATTATAAAAATCACTGACATCCTCATCTGTACAGGGATTATTCAGCCGCACAAAGCAATCCTTTTTGTTATCACCGATCCAAAAATTAAAGCCCCGCCCGATTTTACCCCTGTTATAAACAACAAAGGATATGCCGGCTATATCATTCCCTCCCTGATAATCATCCAGCGCAATGGCATGATTTGCAACACCGTACGAAAGCCCCTGCTTATCACAAAGGGATTTTAAAAACCCCAAATCAAGGCTTTTCTTAAACAGCCCACCTTGTTTAATTTCTATATCAACGGACATAATAAAGCCCCCCGCTATTTTTAAAGCTGCTGCCGGCATGGCATACAGCGCCGCTTATTGCGAAAATACATTTATATCAAAACCGAAAATATAATTTAGCCGCCTAAATTTATTTTTCCAATATCTCATACATATCATGGCGCAAAGCGCTTAAAAGCGGCAATTGCTCCCTTACCCTGCCGACTTCATCAAGGTCAATATCAACTATTTCCATAGCCTCATCCGCTTCAGCCCTATACATTATTCTTCCCCACGGATCTACAACCACAGAATTGCCGTAAGCAACATAAACGCCCTTTTCATTCCTCGCAGGGCTTACGCCTACCGTAAAATATTGGTTATCCACCGCCCTTGTTTTAAACAGAGTCTCCCAATGGAGCGGCCCCGTAGTCATATTAAATGCCGCCGGAGCGAACATAACCTTAGCCCCTTTTAGCGCCATTAGCCTGCAAAGCTCCGGAAAGCGGATGTCAAAGCATATGCAAAGGCCCATTTTGCCGAACTCCGTATCAAAAATCGTCACCTTATCCCCGGGTGTAAATGTTTCGCTTTCAAAAAAGCGCTGGCCTCCCTTTACATCAATATCAAATAATTGAGCCTTTCTATGGCGGGTAATTTCCCCACCGCTTCTGCCAAATACAAATGATGTATTATAAACCCTTCCGTCCTCTTTTTCAGGTATGGAGCCGCCTATAACATAAATTCCATTCTCCTTCGCAGCATAGGAAAGCGCCGTATAAGTTTCCCCGCCTTTTTCCTCCGCATAATCAGCAAAATAAAGATTTGAATACGGGCAATTAAACATTTCCGGCAAAACAGCTATATCGGCTCCGGCATCAGCCGCCTTTGAAATATATCCAACGGCTTTTTCAACATTTTCCTTCTTATCCATGCTTACATTCATTTGAATTGCAGCTATTTTCATAAATATCCCTCCTTAAATATCCCAAGAAAATTCTATGGCTACAGTATAGCATATTCAATCTGAAAATGGATAAAATACTAAATATTATAATTATGAATTAAGGAGATTTATATTGTATGAAAAGCAGCAATATTTATACGGATTTAGCATCAGAGCTTAGAGATATTGCCCTGACGGAATATAAAAGCGAAGCCTTAAACGGTATAGAATCCGAAGAATACCGGCAAGGCAGCATAAAAATAACATGGGTTAAGGTTACAAATAAAAGTGGCGAAAAGGCAATCGGCAAACCGGTCGGCAACTATATTACCCTTGAATCTCCGTTACTTAGAGAAAACGATATGGCCGCTCATGAAGAGGCCGTAAAAGCCATGTGCGATTGCCTAGGCAAAATCCACAATTTAAATAAGCATAGCACTGTGCTTGTTATAGGGCTTGGTAATTGGAATGTCACTCCCGATGCGCTTGGCCCGAAAGCTGTATCTAAGCTGCTCATCACCCGCCATATAAAAGAAACCCTGCCTGATGTGCTGGATAACGGCGTGCGCTCTGTAGCGGCCCTCTCTCCAGGAGTTATGGGCATAACCGGCATAGAAACGCTTGAAACCGTCAAGGGTCTCGTTGAACGGGTTAAGCCTGATTTGGTCATAGCTATAGATGCCCTTGCTTCAAGAAGCGTTTCCCGAATAAACGCCACCATTCAAATATCAGATACAGGCGTTGCCCCCGGCACCGGCATGGGCAACAAGCGCAAAGCGCTTAATGAAGACAGCCTTGGTGTGAAAGTCATAGCCATCGGCATCCCAACCGTTGTAGATGCCGCCACTTTAGCAAACGATGCCCTGGATAATATCATCAATTCGCTCAGCGAATTATCCCCGCCGGACAATCAGCTCTATTCAATGCTTAACGGGCTGCCCTCCGGCGATAAATATTTACTGATAAAGCAATTGCTGGACCCTTATGCAGGCAATATGTTTGTTACGCCGAAGGATGTTGATGCTGTAATAGAGCGGCTCTCGGGCATTATAGCCAATGCTTTAAACATATCCCTCCACCCCGGCATAACTAAAGAAGGTATAAACAGGTATATGTATTAACTGCGCCGTAATAAGCCTTTGCAAAAAATTCTCCGCCCTTGAAGTTTGGCTGCGGATATGATAAACTTCATTCATAATAATCTTTTCTTGGAGGTGCTTTTTGTGAAACTTAACCTTATTATATCAGGCATGAGCTGCGAGCATTGCACTAACTATGTAAAACAGGTTTTAGGCGAAATGGATGGAATTACTGTTATAGACGTTAATCTGGAAGGTGCTGTTATAGAAAACAGCGGCAGTGCTTCTGAAGCGGAAATTAAAGCAGTGATTGATGAAGCCGGGTACGAATTAACAAAAATACAGCCGGCCTAGATGAATATTAAAAAAGCAATTGTTCCTTTTAATTGAGGGCAATTGCTTTTTTGAGTTTTGTAGTCAAACAGCATATTAAACTGTATACTGTTATTTATATCCCAATTCCAAGCGCATTGTTTTAACACTTTCCAAAGGCAGCGCCTCATCATAAATAAAAGCATAATAGACAGAGCCGTTCCCCTGAGTATATGACATCTCCCCGCCTAATTCATCTCCGTTTGCATAAACCCTGAAAGCTCTCGACAAATCGGCGCGCCTTTCAGGGGTATCTTCATATTCTCTGTCACCGTATATTATATTTCTGTTTGAAAACATTATGTCCCAGAAATCGCCATACTCGTTTACGGTCATATAAACCGTTAAAACCAAACTTTTATCGCCTAAAACCAGCATGCCCACAGATTGATATTCGCCTGTTGCCTCTGTAATACTAAATTCAACGCCCTCATCTCTGGTTATATTTTCAAACTCAAGGGAGAATCCGTTATTTAAAGCAGTTCCCGTACCGTCCACAAAAGACCAGCTCCATGTCGGGCGGAGATAATCCATGCTGATTGAAAGCGCCCTGCCGTAGCTGTCCCATATAACATCATAGCCTATATCCCGCATGGCTTCGGCGCTTATAAATGTTCTGCCGCCAATGTTATAGCTTATTATAGGCTCACCGTCAAGGGTTGCTTTTATATCTGTGTGATAATATTTTCCGGCTGCACTTCCCGTTTTTCCCGTTTTCATATCCAACAGAGATCCATTTTCCGCTTCCGGTGAAACCGTTTCATTTTCCATAACAATTTCAAGCAGGCGCTCATTATCATGCCAATTAACCGCAAAGCCGTAATGTAGCATTGATTCCGCATCAATAAGCGTAAGCCCGCCGACATTTATTGAATTTACGGGAGTATTCCACAAATATGTTACAATATCCGTATAATAATAATTCCCCGCAGCCGCGCCGGGAACAGCCGCAAAAACAGGCAAATTAACTATCAGCGCCAAAAATAAAGCTAGTATAACAGCCAATAATCTCTTAATAGCTATCCCTCCTATGTACAAGCGGTTATAATAACAGTATATCAAAAACACAGATAATTTCCCATGCAATTTTCTTTTTTAAATATTAAGCCTTACTTAATACCCGGACAAATCATCACATTAACTGTCGGGTATTATGAAATTTCTTGTGGTAAGATTTAAACAGAGCTAAAGGGGTGGCCTGTCATGAACTGGATAGAAAGTATATCGGAAGCAATCCGCTATATTGAAGATAATATAACGGAGGAATTATCTGTAACAGATATAGCAGAAAAAATATTTATGTCTCCTTATTATTTTCAAAAGGGCTTTTCAATGCTATGCGGATTCTCCGTCGGGGAATATATCAGGCAGAGGAGACTTTCCCTTGCAGGCAGTGAAATTGTTTCAACAGATAATAAGATTATTGACATAGCCCTGAAATACGGCTATGATTCCCCCGACAGCTTCACAAAGGCTTTTACCCGCTTTCATGGCGTTACACCTACTGCTCTGAGAAAAAATGAGGCAATGCTAAAATCATTTGCCCATCTTAAAATTATAATTTCATTGGAAGGTGGTTATATTATGGACTACAAGGTTGAAGAAAAAGATGCTTTCACAATCCTGGGTACAGCAAAAATGTTTTCCCATGACACTGCTCAAAAAGAGATACCCGCATTTTGGACAGAACATTTCCAAGCCGGCAAAGGTGAATTTGTATCAGGCATGTACGGCATATGTATTGATGAGAGTATGAGCATGGATAAATTTGAATACCTTATCGCAGATAATTATATTCCCACAAAAGAAATACCCGAAGGTTTTGTAACAAAGGTTATCCCAAAGCATACATGGGCAGTATTCCCTTGCAAGGGCGCCATGCCCAATGCACTGCAAGATGTAACAAATAAAATCTTTTCCGAATGGCTGCCCAGTAACAAAGATTATGAAATCTCCGCAGGCTACAATGTAGAGTTTTACAGCAACCCTGTGGATTATCCAAACGGAACAGCAGATGAAAATTACTACAGCGAGGTTTGGATTCCCGTTAAGAAAGTAACCGCATAATTTACAGCAAAAAACAGCCCCCGTTTTACCGGGGGCTGTTGCTTTGATATTCATAATTTTTAATATTCAGGCTCAATCAAGCCGTAAGAGCTTTCATTGCGCTTATAAACCACATTTACTTCATCTGTCTGTGCATTTCTGAAAACAAAGAAGCTATGCCCCAGAAGCTCCATATTCATAACGGCCTCTTCCGCATCCATGGGCTTCAGCGCAAATTTCTTAGAGCGCTTAATAATGATCCCGTCCTTAACTTCCTCTTCTTCCAAATCTTCTTCATAGCCTGCGCTTTCAGCCATTGTAAAATAAGCGTTTAGCCCGGCTTTGAAATCCGGCTCCCTTTTAGCCTTGCGGTTCATGCGGCCTTTATATTTAACCAGCTGCTTTTCAAGTATATCAACTATCTTGTCAATAGCAACGTGCATATCAATATCCCGCTCCTCAGCCCTGAGGATTCCCCTACTTAAAGGAACAGTTACTTCTATTTTATTTTCATTTTTAATATTTGTAAATGTTATAAAAATCTCCGCATCTTCGGGCAAGAGCCTTTCCAATCTCCCGATTTTGTCAATGGTCTTTTGTTTGAGAGCATCTCCTACCGTAATGCCTTTTCCTGTGAATGAATAACGCATAGCAACATCTCCCTTCATGATACCGGAGCAAAAGCCCCTGATACTAATATATAAAAAGCCTTTCGGCTTTTTATATAAATTATAGCCGCTAACGAAAGCACCTTGCTTATTGCTTGGTGTTATCGTTTATATTATACAATAATCATCGGTTATTTTCCAGCTTTTTATAAGTATTTAATCGATTTCTAAGGCGATTTTCGGTTTTTATTGTTATATTGTTTAATTTTCACTGTTTCAAAAAAACAAATTGTATAAATATTCTCTTTGTTAATATCACAGTCTCTCTATTTGTGCATATATATGGCCTACAGCTGAGGATAATGTGCATAAGTCTGTGGATAACTCCAATTTTTCCAAAAAACCACATTCATTTTGAGATATTATAGAAATTTCTATGGCTTTATCAATCCATATTCTCCAAATCGAACAAGCCCAGCTGCAAAGGCGCCCTGCCGGATTTATAAAGGCGTATAATATCCTTCATTTGATAAACGATGCCGTATTTGTCGCATCTTTTTGTGAAAATGCTCCAAAGCCGCTTGGCATCCTTACTTGAGGCCGAATATTTATTGCCGTAGGCTTTGACATATTTCTCCTTAAGCCCCGGAAAATGTACAACCAGCTTGTCATAATAATACTCCCGCTGGTTGTTTCGCAAAGTTACCCCCATTGAAGGATAAATAAATTTTGCCCCGCTTTCATATGCCTTATCCACAATGGCCGTAATATTTTCTTCCGTATCCTCTATGAAAGGCAGAATGGGCATCATCAATATCCCTGTGCAAATCCCGTTTGCTGAAAGATTCTCAATCGTCCCGAACCGCTCGCTGCTCAGGGCAACTCTCGGCTCGATAATCTTAGAAAGCCCATCATCAGCCGCCGTAATAGTAACGGCCACCGCAACGGCGTTGTTTTCTTTCATTTCCTTCAAAATATCTATATCCCTTATAACAAGGGTACTCTTCGTCATAATAAGCGTGCCGAAGCCGTATGCCGACAGCAGCTCCATAGCATGGCGGGTCAGCTGCAATTCCCTCTCAAAAGGATTGTATGGGTCGCTCATAGCCCCTGTTGCAACTACGCCTTTTTTTACCTTCCGCCGCAAATCATTGCGAATAATCTCCAAAGCATTTTCCTTGGCCTTAACCGTATCAAAATCAGGGATCCTGTAGCAGTCACTGCGGGAATCGCAATATATGCAGCCATGGCAACAGCCGCGGTAAATATTCATATTATAATCCATGGCGAACCAGTTAGAAGACGTTTTGGCTCTTGTCACTATAGTTTTTGCCTTCACATATTCCATTTCGCTCACCTGCCGCAGGCTATATCCAACAGCTCACCTATATTGGATACACCGTAAATTTTCATATCCTTGGGCTTTTTTATTCCCTTGCAATTGGCTTTGGGCAGAACACATTCGTTAAAGCCCAGCTTAAAGGCCTCCACCAGCCTTGCCTCCGCCATGTTGACGGCGCGCATTTCCCCCGCCAAGCCAACCTCGCCGAATACCACCATATCCTCTTTAACGGGAATATTTCTGAAATTAGAAGCAATGGCCGCAACTATAGACCCGTCAAGGGCAGGCTCAACAATGCGGATACCGCCTGCTATATTCAAATAGCTGTCGCACATGCCCAGATTCATGCCTGCCCGCTTTTCCAGCACAGCCATAAGCATGGCAACCCTGTTAAAATCCGTACCGCTTACATTCCTGCGGGGAATATTCAAATTAGTGGACGTGATAAGTGCCTGAACCTCCGCAAGCATTGGCCTTGAACCGCTCAAAGCGCAGGTTATCACAGAGCCTGAAACATTTTTCGGCCTGCCTGAAAGCATATATTCCGAAGGGTTCAAAATCTCTTTCATTCCTTCTTTAACCATTTCAAAAACGCCGATTTCATTAGTCTGGCCGAAGCGGTTTTTGACCGCTCGAATCAAACGGTATGATGCCTGCTTATCCCCTTCAAAATAAAGCACAGTATCCACCATATGTTCAAGTATCTTAGGACCTGCAATTGCGCCTTCTTTAGTCACATGCCCTATGATAATCGTCGAAATCCCTTGCGCCTTGCTTAAGTGCATAAAATGGGCAGTGGCCTCCCTAACCTGAGTAACGCTCCCCGGAGCGGAGGCCACATTAGATGAGTACACAGTCTGTATGGAATCTATAATAAGCAAATCCGGCTCGGTATTGGCTACCGTTGCCAAAATCGCCTCCATATTTGTTTCCGAAAGCAGAAGGAGATTGTTTGTGGTAACATCAAGCCTGTCAGCCCGCAACTTAATCTGAGCGACGCTTTCCTCACCGGAAACATAGAGAACTTTCTTCCCCTGCTCGCCTATGGTTTGGCAAACTTGGAGAATAAGCGTGGATTTGCCCACCCCCGGGTCTCCCCCGACTAAAATTAAAGAGCCTTCCACTATGCCGCCGGAAAGGACTCTGTCTAATTCTCCTATTTTTGTCGAAATGCGCTCTTCACCTGCGCTGTCAACGTCATTAACGGTATATACCTTTGACGATAGTTTATTCGATTCACCGTTTCCGTATCTGGCAGTCGCTATTTTCTCCTGTTCAAAAAAAGAATTATACGCACCGCATTTCACACAGCGCCCCAGCCATTTATTAGTCTCATATCCGCAGCTTTCACATTCAAATACAGTTTTAGCCTTAGCCATATTCGCCACCAATAACCAATCGCTTTATTTATATTCTTCTTTCAAATCTGCTATTGCCTCATAAACAGATTCCAGCTCCTGCTTATGGATTTTTAAAATATTAGAAATTCTGGCTTCCATAGCTTCGCGGCTTTCATCAAAATTAAAGCTAACCTGCCAAACCGGGTTATAGCCCGAATCCTCTTCTTCTACCGATTTGCAATATTCAAGAAGCGGCTCGCTATCATAATAATCCAAAACCGCGGAAAACTCCCAATCCTCCAAATCCCTCTCAACGCTCAGGCGCATAAAAACCGAGATTCCCGAATCCTCCATGGCATAGATATTATATATAAAGCCCTCTTCATCATTTACATTATAACTGCCGATTTCCGTCTCCAAAAACCCTGTTTCTTTATTCTTAAGCATAATAACAATTACAGTTTCATCCATATTTTACGCTTCTCTCCCGAAAATAATTTATATATATAATAAAATTTGTATAGAATAATTAACGGACGATAGATATTTTGTAAGCCCTGCTAATGCAGGTCGTGTTAAAAACCTCTCGTCGGCGGTAGACGATAGATATTTTGCTCAACTCTCTTCTCTCGTTTCGCAAAAAAACCTCTCGTCGGCGTAAGCAATCAGCCACAGGCTAATTGCTTACTTGATTATACTTCATTACTCTACCAAACGTCAACTTTACGCGCATATTCAAGTTTTCAACGTCAAATTATCTTTGTGTTGAAAAAATAGCGCAAAAACTGTAAAATATACATACCAACGTAAATGTTCCGCATTAGAAACAAAATCGAATCAGCTAAAATAACCCTACAATATTTTTCGGAGATGATGATTATGATAAGAACAAGGTTCGCCCCAAGCCCCACAGGCTATATGCACATAGGCAACTTGCGCTCTGCTCTTTATGAATATTTAATAGCCAAAAATAAAGGCGGCAGCTTTGTGCTGCGTATAGAAGATACGGATACCCAGCGTTTTGTGGAGGGCTCTGTTGATATTATTTACAATACATTGAAAGTCGCCGGCCTCAAGCATGATGAAGGTCCGGACATTGGCGGCCCCTTCGGCCCCTATGTTCAAAGTGAGCGCCGCCATTTATATATGGATTATGCCAAAGAGCTTGTTGAAAAAGGGGGCGCCTATTACTGCTTCTGTACAAAAGAGCGTTTGGAAAGCCTCCATAAAGATGATGAGGAAGGCGGCGGCTATGACAATCACTGCCGCAATTTAACTAAAGATGAAATAGATAAAAACCTTGCAGATGGTATCCCTTTTGTTATCCGCCAGATGATTCCTACAGGCAAAACTACATTTACCGATGTGGTTTTCGGCGATATAACTGTTGAAAATGATACATTGGATGATCAGGTTCTTATGAAAAGCGACGGCTACCCTACCTATAACTTTGCCAATGTTATAGATGACCATCTTATGGAGATTACCCATGTTGTGCGCGGTGCGGAATATCTTGCCTCCACCCCTAAATATAATCTGCTCTACACCGCTTTCGACTGGGAAATACCTACTTATGTTCACCTTACCTTAATCGTCAATCAGGACGGGGCAAAGCTATCCAAGCGCCGCGGTGATGCTTCATTTGAGGATTTGCTTGCGCAAGGCTATTTGCCGGAGGCTATTATTAATTATATTGCCCTTCTCGGCTGGAGCCCCGGAGATAACAGGGAATTTTTCACATTGAAAGAGCTTGAAGAATCCTTCGATATAAAAGGGCTTAGCAAATCTCCGTCAGCCTTTGACCCTGCAAAGCTCACATGGATGAACGGTGAATATTTCAAAAAAATGGAGCCGCTGGTTTTTTATGAAATGGCTCTCCCCTATTTAAAAGAAGCCGTTAAAACCGCCAATGCCGATTATAAAATGCTCGCTGAGGTTGTTAGGACACGTATTACCTTTTTGTCCGATATAAAAGAGCTTTTGGATTTTATTGATATTCTGCCTGAATATTCAACAGAGCTTTATATTCATAAGAAAATGAAAACTGATGAAGAGATTTCTCTCGAATCTTTGAAAAAAGCGCTGCCTTTTGTTGAAAACTTAGCAGAGCCTTGGGAAAATGATTCTATCTACGCAAAGATTATAGCACTTGTGGAAGAGCTAGGCATTAAAAACGGCCAAATGCTGTGGCCAATCAGAACTGCCCTATCCGGCAAACCGACCTCTCCCTGCGGTGCATCTGAGCTCATGGTTATTTTAGGTAAGGAAGAAAGTATCAACCGCATAAAAAAAGCTATTGAATTATTTTCATAATTTCAAAAGCCCCCTAGCCTGTTATCATAAGGATAACGGGCTTTTTTTACAGCCTTGCCTAGCTTGACATTTTCTGTTTAAACCTTATAATAGAACTAAGTATAAATATTTCTTATAATTTGGAGGTTGAACTATATGAAAAAGATATTGTTATACGGTAGCGCTCACTGAGGCAGCTGCGGCCCGGTGAAAGAGGTTCTTTCCCAGAAAAATGTTAAATTTGCTTATGTTGATATTACAGACAGCATGTTGCAGCTTAAAAATTACCTCAAAGTAAGGGATCATAATGACAGCCATGCGGATGTTCGCGAGTCAGGCAGAGTCGGCATCCCTACCTTGTCTGTAGATGGTAATACATTTACTGTTCTCGGCGCTGATCATGCCGAAACTCTTATTGCGGAGCTTGGGCTTTTAGACGAATAATTATTTTATAAAATTCAAGCCATATCCTTTTAGGATATGGCTTTTCACATTTTTATATGCTTATATTTTCTCCAATTTTCTTCCCATGCCGTCTCTGTAGTTGTCTTCTAAAAATGTCATAAGCTCATTGTCAGCCTCCGCCGGTAATGCCTTTCTGGGAATAACAAAATAGCTTTCCCCATCATTCATGCGCATAAAGAAATAACGGGCATTATATTTAATAAGCCAAAAATCCGGCCACAAATATTCCTTTGCATTTTTGGAATATATCTGAGTTATGCCCCTTACGTCTATTTTATAAGTTTTTTTCTCGCCTTTATTTATAATTCTTACAAAATAGGTTTCCTTCTTTGGTGTGCGCACCCCTTCTACGCTCTCGCTTGACGCGGAAGTTCCATAATGCTGCATTCCTATAACCAGCGCTGTGCCGCTGTGCCTGATAGCAAAAACGGAGCTGCCGTTACCTGTAATATTTCTTAAAATCTGCCGTTCCATAAATTTTGATATTTTAATATCCGCAATCATTTCCATAGCATACCTCCTAAAACTGAAACTCCTTGAACTTCCCATACTCTACTGAAATAATTTTCCCGCTAACGCCGTTTTCATCAATATCTATAATGCCATATGTGGGGTATATGGATATTCCCCTCGGCAAGGATATGCTCCCCGGATTCATGAAAAAAATCCCGTCTTCTTCAAAAACTTCCGGTGAATGGCTGTGGCCGTATAAGCAAATATCGGCCTTTCTCAATTTGGCTTCTTTCAAAATCACATCGTGGCTGTTTTTAATATCATATTGATTGCCATGGGTAATAAATATCTTTTTACCGCCCGCTTCTATTTCTTTATCCCTGGGTCTAAGATAATTCACATCGCAATTGCCCGCAACATAATGCACATCTGCGTTTTCACAAATATAAGTATAATCAATAATATCATCAACGCAGTCGCCCATAAAAAGCACCGTTTGAATTTTACCGCCAAGCATTTCCAAAACCTCATACATAAGTTTATTATCGTTATGAGAATCGCTTAAGGCTAAGATTTTCAAAATAAACCCTCTTTTCATTAGTTTTTCAAGTAAATAAGCGCATTTCTTCTTTATTATAGCATTTGTCGATATGATAAATCAACAAAGCCCCGCTTTCGCGCAAATAAAAAAGACATGGAATCCCATGCCTTTAAAATATAATTAATAGATCTAGCTTAACTCTCTTTGCAAAATAGCCTTCATTGCTTCCAGCGCTTTTCCCCTATGGCTGATTTTATTCTTAACCTCTCTGGGTATTTGCGCTGTGGATTCGCCGTATTCATGGAGATAGAAAATCGGGTCATAGCCGAATCCGTTTTCACCCTTCGGCTCATAGCCGATATATCCTTCCATAACTCCCCTGGCGCTGAATTTGCGCCCGTCAGCAAATGCTGCCGCAATAACAGCCACATATCGTGCCGAGCGCTTTTCCATAGGCACATCTTTGAGCTTCTCAAGTATAATGGCATTCTTTTCGGAATAAGGCGTATCATGCCCTAAATATCTTGCGGAATGTACACCCGGCTCTTTTCCCAAAAAATCAATCTCTATGCCACTATCGTCGCTTAAAACGATTTTGCCGCAGGCTTCCATGATTTCAACCGCTTTTTTCATGGCATTTTCTTCAAAGGTTTCGCCGTTTTCTTCCACTTCAATATGTATTCCGGCCTCTTCCATGCCTATAACATTGTATTTATCAAGTATTGCCTTAACCTCTACAAGTTTGCCCTTGTTTTTCGTAGCGAAAATAATATCCACAAGCTGCACCTCTTAATACTTAACTATGGATTTTATATTATAATCTTTCAATATCTCCCTGCCGTTTAAGCCTTCAAGCTCTATGAAAAATGACATTACGCTCACAATGCCGCCGGCTTCCTCTATAAGCTCACACATAGCCTTGCATGTTCCGCCTGTAGCCAGAAGGTCGTCAATAATAGCTACCTTCTGTCCTTTTTTAATGGCATCCTTGTGCATTTCAATAGTTGCCTGCCCGTATTCGAGGCTGTAGGATTTTGACAAAACCTCCGCCGGCAGCTTCCCTGCTTTTCTGATGGGAATAAAACCCTTATTCATCTTATACGCCGCAGGTACGCCGAATATAAAGCCCCTTGATTCCGGCCCTACCACAAAGTCAAATTCTTCATCTTTCAAGCTCTCACAAATAGCATCAATAGAAGCGTTTAGAGCCTCCGGGTCATGCAGTATGGTGGTAATGTCTCTAAATAATATTCCTTCTTCCGGAAAATCGGGTATAGACCTTATTACTTCTTTAAAATCCATGCTTAAATCCCCATTTCTTTTGGTAGTCTAAAATCTTTTATGCTAAGCTGAAGGCTGACATCATTATTATACTCATTTATTGATAAGTAGTAAACAATATCTAATCTCAACTTAATATTCGTCAAATTACCTGAGAAAATCTTATCCCTGTCATAGCTGTCAAAGCCTGATGATATAAGCTCTTTAAAGCTGTCATTCTTACCGAAAGCAACGCCCTTTATATTTCTCCCGCTTTCAGTGCGGAATGTGAATATAATCGTATTTTTTTCATCAATAAGCCGGAGATTCACAACCTCCGCCCCTAAGCTGCCCAAAACAGGCTCTCTGTTAGCCTTGCCGAAGGGCCTGATACCCCGCAGCTCATCATATAGCTTAAATGTAACCCCGTCTAAATGGATAATGGCATCTGCATTTATTATTTCAACCAAATCGCTTTCTGTAAGCTCACAGTTCTCATTAAGCCTTAAGCGGAGTATATCCACATTTTTCGCAGGGAGAGAGAAGCCCGCCGCCATGGCATGTCCGCCGAAACGGGTGAACAAATCCTTACATTCGCTCAATGCCTCGAACATATCATAGGCATGTATGGAGCGCCCGGAGCCTTTTGCCCCGCTTTCCCCTTTTGTTATGACAATTGCCGGCCTGTGGAGCTTATCCTTAATCCTGCCCGCCGCAATGCCCGCTATGCTCTCGTGAAGCTCCGCGTTATATACAACTATTACTTTATCAGGCGATTTAGCCGCTTTCAGCTCCTCCAGTATTATATCTGAAGCACCTGAAGTCAGGGCTTTGCGCTCTTCATTTAATTCATTTAAAATTTTCGCATATTCCTTGCATTCTTCATAATCATTGCTCAGCATAAGATCAACCGAAATAGAAGCGCTTTCCAGCCTACCGGAAGCATTTATGCAAGGCCCTATAACAAAGCCTATGGTAAATTCATCTATGTATTTGCCCTTGTAATTGCGCTCTTCAATAAGAGCCTTTAGCCCGGGATTAGGCATATCAGGCTCATTTAGCGCTTCCAGCCCGTAATAAGCTATTGCCCTGTTATCCCCTGTTAAATCAACAATATCGCAAAATGTAGCTATAGCCGCCATAATCAAAAGCTCTTTATCCTGCGTAAATTCAACATCATAATTCTCATAAAAAGCCTTGACAAAACGATAGCAAAGCCCCGCCGCGCACATATGCTTAAATTCATAGGGGCAGTCTCCCTGCTTCGGGTCAATAACAGCATCCGCAAGGGGAATAATTTCCCCATCCTCTCCCACAGGCGGCTCATGGTGATCTATAACAATAACTTTCATGCCGTATTCCTTGGCCTTTGCAATTTCATCAAAAGCAGCTATGCCGTTGTCGCAAAGTATAAGCAGCCCGCAGCCTGACTGAGCCACCTTCTCCACTGCATTCATGTTGAGGCCGTAACCCTCTTCCTGGCGCAAAGGTATATAATAGCTCACCTTTGCCCCGAAATTTGCCAGCCCCTTAACCAAAATAGCTGTGCTCATAACCCCGTCGGCATCATAATCGCCGTAAACCACAATCTTTTCCCCGTCTAAAATAGACCGGCGGACAATTTCAAAGGCTTTAGTAACGCCCTTCATATTTTCCATATTCTCCATTATATCAAAGGAAGGCTTTACAAATTCCCGATATTTGCGCTTGGTATTTATATCACGGTTAACGAGAATCTGCGCGAAAATCCGGCTGATGCCAATGGCATTCGCCATGGCTTCAATATCCGCTTTTTTGCGCTTCAATATCCAGTTAGCCAAATTACCGCCCCCTTTGTTAAACTGCTCGCTTATGGAGCCCTATAATAAGAAAACATGATTAAGACGAAAACGGCTATTTATAGTAGATTCGAGGAAAAATTTCGCAGGCCGGGGGTATACGCAGTATGCCCAAGCACAACTCAGGCCGGGGGCATACGCAGTATGCCCAAGCGCGGTTTAGGGTGCCGTGAGAAACACGCGTGGTTCAAGCCAAGTGCTTGCGAAGCAAGTACAAGCACGACTTAAGCGAGTTTCAGGCACCTGATCTTTTTCGTAAGAAAAAGAGAGCACCAAAGTAGGCTGAACAAGAAATTTTGACGAATCTCGGTATGCTGCGCATACCCTTGGCTTCGCTCAGCGAAGCTCTTGGAGATATAAATAGACTTTTTGGATATTATGTTTTCTTATGATAGAGCGACTTAATCCATGCTTTTATAAACCGCCATGGCGATTGCACATTCCGTCCGCTTTTTCTGCATAACGCAGCCCGGCTCGTAAATCTTGAATATATCGCCGTTTTGGTTATAGGCGTTGGCATTGCACCCGCCTGAGCAATAGAATTTAGCCCAGCAAGCCTTACATTCGGGCTTGGAATAAATATGGCAGGAATCAAACTCTCTGCCCGTTTCATAATTTTCAACACCTGAAAATACATCTCCAACTTTAAAGCCGCCAATCCCTACAAACTGGTGGCAGGGATATAATTCCCCCTCCGGCGTAACCGCAAGATATTCGCTGCCTGCGCCGCAGCCGGATGTTCTTTTCCAAACACAGGGGCCGCCTGTTAAATCCATCGTAAAATGGAAGAAATTAAGATTTGCGCTTTTTTTATTCTCTTCTATCAAATATCTTGTAAGTTTCTCATATTCCTTGCATATATCATCCAAATGCTCTTTTTTTATGGCATAAGGCTCCTTTTCATCTGTCACAACAGGCTCGACGGAAATCTGCTTAAACCCCAGCTGCGCCATATGCTTAACATCTTCTGAAAAATCCAGATTCTCCGCCGTAAATGTTCCCCTGAGATAATAATTCGCCTGATTTCTGGAGTCGGCCGCCTTCTGGAATTTAGGCACAATAATATCATAGCTGGAAGAGCCGTTTATACATTTGCGCATTTTATCATTAATTTCCTTGCGCCCGTCAAGGCTCAAAACAAGATTGTACATTTCCTTATTTATATAGTCCAGCTTGCCGTCATCAAGGAGCATACCGTTTGTAGTCATGGTAAAGCGGAATTTTTTGCCACTTTTTTCTTCAAGGCTGCGGCCGTATTCCACAATTTCTTTAACTACGCCAAAATTCATCAATGGCTCACCGCCGAAAAAATCCACCTCCAGATTTTTCCTGCTTCCCGATTCTCTTATGAGAAAATCCAGCGCTGCCTTGCCAACCTCGGCGCTCATCAACGAACGGGTGCCATGATACTCCCCCTCTTCCGCGAAGCAGTATTTACAGCGCAAATTGCAATCATGGGCCACATGGAGGCAAAGGGCTTTAACCACAGGCTCACGCCCTGCCCTGCTTGTCACATGCTCTTCATATATATCGGGCGAGTATAATAGCCCGTTCTCCTTGATTTCTTCTATTTCTTCACAGCTTTCCTTTATTTGGGAAAGGCTGTATTTAGCTGCTAATCTCTCCGTTATTTCTTCAAAAGAATAATCTTCATAATAATCCAATATATCATATGTCACATCATCCACCGAATGGACGGCGCCGCTGTTTATATCTATAACAATATACAAATCATCAAATTTAAACTTATGTATCATTTTACACCTCTTAAGTTTGCAAGCCTGACCTTAATAAAAATCAAACCTGCTTAAGCAATCATTTCAATTTCAACAAGCCCTTAGTAAACACTCAAAACCCTGCCGCTTTCGCGGCAGGGTAATTAAAGCATACTCACTATAAATTGCTGTTATTTTGCGCTTTCACATTCCTGATTGGCAACTGTGCAGCTGGTTTTGCAGGCTGACTGGCAAGAAGTCTGACATTCGCCGCAACCGCCATTGGCCAAAGTATTTTGGAGTGAATTGTCATTAATTGTTTTTATATGTTTCATAATGCCTCCTGTAAATAAAAAAATTTTGTCTTGTGTAAGCAGATTTACTTACGCCTACAGTATATCATAAAAATATTTTTTTGCCTATCATTTTTTCATATTAATGCCTATAACTCCACCAAGGCCGCCGCCTGCAACGGATAATATCATCAGTGTAATTGCTCTGGAATCCATGAAAAAGCTCTTCCTAACCCAGCTCATAATGCAAATTAAGAGCGCCGAATACAATAATCCCGCTACCATGCCCCAAAGCCAGCCCTTGCCGGAGGCCCCCGCAGCCGAATCAAAGCCTGCAACAATAACCGAAATAATCGTTGTTATTGTAACGATAAGAGATATATTTTTTTCCGTCATATCTGTGTATGTAAGAAGTATGGCGTAAACTATAAACACAATGCAGGTCAAAGCATACGCAACCAAAACGCCTGAAATCACGCTTCCCATTTGTTTTTTTAATTCACCGTTCATAATAACCTCCCTGAAATTGATGGTTGTATTATATTTTACTGGCATTGCGCCTTAAATATGATAAAATGAATATATTATTTTAGCTAATCATTTAATACCTATGAAAAAATGAAAAGGACAAATTTATGAATCTAATAGACCTCCACACTCATACCACCTGCTCCGACGGAACATATACGCCCGCAGAGCTTATTGAATACGCAGCCGAAAAGAATTTAAAAGCCATTTCCATAACTGACCACGATACTGTCAGCGCTTACGGGGAAGGCTTTGATTTAGCCGAAAAATTCAATATAGAGCTTATCCCCGGCATGGAAATCAGCGCCTATTACGAAGGCAGGGAAATCCATATTCTCGGATATTTTATTGATTTAAGCTCTAAAGAGCTTTTGAAATTTCTCTCCCACTATGTTTCCATGCGGAACAATAGGAATTTAGAGGTTATCAACCTGCTTAATAAAGAAAATATTCCCGTAACCATGGAAGATATTCGCTCTTTAAGCGGAGGGGAAATCACAGGCCGCAGCCATTTTGCGAGATATTTAGTGGATAACGGCTATGCCGCTTCCGTAAAAGAAGCCTTTGACAATTATCTCATCAAAGGCAAAAAAGGCTATTCCCCAAGGGTTCTTCCGGGCTATAAAGAAGCTGTTGAGATTATTCTGGGTTCCGGCGGTATACCTGTGCTGGCTCACCCTGTAATGTACAAGCAGACTTATGTGGAATGTGATGCAATGGTAAAAGTGCTTAAATCAGCCGGCTTAGCAGGCTTGGAAGCCATATATTCCAACAATTCGGCAGAGAATGATATTAATTACAAGAAAATAGCGGACAAATATTCACTTATTGTAACCGGCGGCAGCGATTTCCACGGTCTCAATAAGCCCGGCTTGGATTTAGGCTCAGGCTACGGCGGGCTTGCCGTAGATTATTCCATACTGGAGAGCTTGAAAAAACACATATCCGGTAAATAAAAAAGCCCCTTAATATAGAGGAGGGAAGATTGATGGAAGTCAAATTTATTCATATGTCCGATACCCATTTGTTTGCGAAAAACTATGTATCCGAAGGAAAAGAATATAATGCCAATGATTTATTTGAAGCGTCAATTGACAAGATAATTCAAAAACACAATGACGCGCAGTTTCTGCTTATAAGCGGCGATTTAGTTGATGACGGCTCTGTAGAAAGCTATGAGCATTTTAAAAATATAATTGAAAACAAATGGGATAAGCCTGTTTATCTCTGCCTTGGCAACCATGATAATAGGGAAAATTTCAACAAGGTTTTCCTAAATAGCGATACGGATAAGCCCTATTGCTATTCTCAAATTTTGCCCGGCGGCGAGGCTTGCCTGATTACGCTCGATACCGGCAGATTCAACCGCCGGATGGGCAATATTGATGATGAACAGCTAAGCTGGTTGAAAAGCGAGCTGGGAAAAACTACACTCCCTATAATATTAATGCTCCACCATCCGCCTTTTATGGGGATAGATTTGGAAAAGTTCAAATTCCAGCTAAACAATTCCGCCGAGCTTTATGATATTATAAAAGTAAGCAATATTGCCGCTGTTTGCGCAGGCCATCTCCATGGAGCTTATAGCTATAAATGGGAAGATTCCCCCGTTTCTATTGTAGAAAGCTCTGCGTTCGGGCTGAATTTTACCGAGGAAAATACAACTCAAATTACAGGCGAGAGAGGCTATAATCTCTGCATATTAAACGGCGGAAAAATGATTGTAAGAAAAATGAAATTTTAGAATAAGCCCAAAGACTGATTGAGCTTTATTAATGCTTAATTATTTTTGCCCCATATTCTTAATAAATTCATTGATAAGAAATTCCGAATAAACTGAAATATCGCCACTGTCCTTTATTAAAAATGCAGATATTAGCATATGGTATTCGGGCAGGCCGCTTTTTTCCCATAAAAGCTCCGTACCAAGCAAGGCCTGTGCAATTTTTGTTAAATCCATGCCGAAGGAATCAAATGAATAGCGCATTTTATCAGGGTATTTGCATTTTCTTGCAAATGCCCTTTCACATGGAACGCATATGCGGCAGCTTCCGGGGGCAATTGCTTTTATGCTTTGAAAATCATACTCTGTATGAAGTAAAGCCTTTACCACATTTTCACTAGCTTCGTAATATGCTGCTTGGGCTTCCTCCGGCACAGCTTTCGCCTCTTCAATAAAATCGGGGCTGTATATGATTTTTGCGCCGATTATTAAGGCATGCTCATATTCTTTCAAATAAGCAAGCGGATCTATATTAAGGGGCGGGCAAGACCATACAGCATTATATTCAGAGCAGCCTTTGCAAAACTCCATGAACCTATCCGCAAAGCAATAGGTCTGTATCAAATCATTAATCGTTATTATATTTGTTTTAAATTCCAAGCTATACATGGCCGGCCCCCTGAAATAAAATACCTGCCCTAATCTATACAGGCAGGTGAACAACCCTAGAGCCCATCTCCCCCGCCTCGCCTAAATCATGGCTAACCCATATAAGCGTTTTCCCCTTAAGCGCTTCACGAACGGTTGATATAACTGCGCTTTTAGTTTCCGCATCCAAGCCTTTAAACGGCTCGTCAAACAAAAACAAATCCCCGCCTGATAAAAGAGCGCGGGCTATGGCAACGCGGCGCTTCATCCCGCCGCTCATTTCATGAACAGGCTGGTGCAATGAATCTGAAAGCATCAATTCCTCCAGCATATCACATATTTCTTTATTACTTAATTTGCGCCTTGCGGCCATGCGTATATTGGCCCCTGCGCTTAAGTTTTCACACAATCTATCCTCTTGAAAAACAGTTGCCAGCTTTCTGCCTGTCAACCCCGCAATGCTGCCGGAATCGGCTTCAAGCAAGCCGGAGAGAATATTAAGAAGCGTCGTTTTACCCAAGCCGGAAGGCCCCATTATACAGGCAGAGATGCCGTCTTCAAAATCAAGGCTGAGATTATTAAACACAATATGCTCACCAAAGCTCTTGCTTACAGAGTTTAATGAAATGCCCACACTCTCTACCTCCTCTCAAGCGCAAATTGAAGTTTTTTAAGCAAAAGCATAAATACTTTCTCAAACAAAAGGCTGAAAATAACCACAACAATAGTCCATGCCAGAACGCTTTTCGTATCGGCATAAACCTTTGCCTGATAAAAACTTTCCCCTATAGAGCCTAGGGGCAGGCCGATAACCTCCGCCGCAATGCCCGCTTTCCAGCACAATCCCAAAGCAACGGAAGACGCCGCGCTTAAATAAGGCAGCGCATGGGAAAAATATATGAACGCAATTCTTTTTGGCAAAGAAATTTCGTAGGTTTTTGCCATTTCAAGCAGCTTAGGATCGGTTTGCCGCAAGCCTTCGAGAATATTTGAATAAAAAACAGGCATACTCATCATAAATGAAATTACAATTGAGAGCTGTTTTGAGGGCATAATAAGCAGGCATAAAATAATATATGAAGCCACAGGTGCCGCTTTTATAACATTCATAGCGGGACTCAACAAAATTTCCGCAAATTTAAAAACATAGGAAATAGCCGCCAAAGCCACAGATACAATAAGCGCCAGCAAAAATCCCGCGCCCATCCTTGACATGGAAAAAGCGATGCTGCTCCAGAATTTTCCAGTCACAACCAAAGACCACAGTCGCTGCATAACAATAACCGGAGAGGGCAAAATCATGTCCACTCCGATTATTATGCTTGCAATATGCCAAACGGCCAGCCAGAACACTATGGCCGCTAAATTTTCAACAATTCTTCTTTTATTCAATATAGAATTTATCATCAGGCATACTGCCTCCGACCGATTGAGGATTTTGCTCAAAGAGCACATCTAAATATCCGCTTAATTTTTCTTTCATTTGCGCGCCGTCAATATAAGTTATATTACACATAGGCAGCGCAATCTTTGCAATTGCAGCGTCAACGATTCCGTATTTGCCTATAAGCTCGCTTGCTAAATCCACATTGTTATTTGAAAAGTTAGTAGATTCCTCATATTCTTTTGAAAACGCCGCTACGGCTTCAGGATATTCATCGGCAAACTGAGAGTTTACCACCATAACGCCTGTTAGAAGCTCACTGCCGTCATCAGATGAAGCGCTCCACTCTGCCGTCCAGTCCAGCGCAATTCTCAAGCCCTCAACCTTTGACAACGCATTTGTTACAAAGGGCTGCGGCAAAATTGCAATATCGGCAACGCCCTGAACAAGGAGCGGCAAAATCTCCGCAGGCTCCGATTTATATTCTATCGTAATATCGTTTTCCGGGTCAATGCCATTTTGATTTAAAACATAATTAAGCGCAAATTCCGGAACGGCGCCTTTGCCTGCCGAAAGTATGGTTTTACCTCTTAAATCCTCTACAGACTGAATAGTGTCGCCTTTTTCAACAACATAAAGCACACCAAGCGTATTAATTGCCAGAACCTTAACCTTGCCGCCTGTATTGTTATACAGTACCGCTGCGAGATTTGCCGGGATTGCGGCTATATCAAGCTCCCCTTTGCTAATAAGCGGCACAAGCTCATCAATAGTTGCAAGGGTAAACTCATAATTAAGCTCAGTTTCCTCGTTTTCGCAAGTCTCCATTAATTTTACCATACCCATGGCTGTAGGACCTCTGAGGGCGGCTACTTTAACGATTTCAGGATAGCTTGGCGCTTCAGCCTGCACACTTGGTGCCGGAGAAGGCGTTTGGCTGGGTACGGGAGAAGGGCTTTGCGGCTGAACAACTGCTGAAGGTGCCGCTGCGCCGCTTTCAGCCGAAGCCGCGGGCTGCGCCGGATTTCCCGAACAGCCTGCTGCACTTAAGCATAAAATAACCGCAATAATAATTGATATAAATTTTTTCATAATAAAATACTCCTTTCAGTCCAACCCCTGCGCCGCAAGGCTATGTTGAACCGTTAAATTATTTGATAATATTTTTAATAGCTTCTTCATTTATCAAAGTTATATGCCGGCCGCGAACGGAAATGAGCCCGCCTTCACTCAAACGGTTAAGCTCCCTGAAAAGGCTTGCCCTGCTTACGCCAATGCTTTGAGCCAGCATTTCCTTACTCATAGCCAGATTAACAGACCCCTTTACTTCATTTTTCAAAAGGAAACTTGCCAGGCGCGCCCTGCATGAGGGCATAGTCAGAAACTCGATTTTTTGTGTTAAAAAAGCTATTTTCTGATTAAGCAAAAGCGTATATGCTTTAAGAAGATAAGGATGGCTGTCCAGCATATTAATGAAGTTTACATGGGAGAGATATGCAACTGTCGTCTTCCCCTGCGCTTCAAGAACAGTATTCGGCTCATCGCCTGTAAAAATAGCGGCAATGCCAAAGCAATCCCCTATACTGTGAGTAGTAAGGCAAACCTTGAAGCCATCGGCTGTAACACTGTAGACATTCACCTTGCCGCTGACTACAAGACCGATAGAGGACTCCTGCTTATAGCTAGTTAAAACGCGGCTGCCATTTGTATAATCCACAAGAGAAAACAGCATTTCATCAGAGCGGCATTGAGAGAGCAGCTTGTTCTTTTTTAACGCTTGCTCTAAATTGTTTGTAACTGTAATAATAATCACCTGCTTTAAAAATTAGCCGGGATAACCCAGCCGCTTGGAGTATAACATGGATAGCGTCGAATGGCAACGATTGCGGCTTGCTTTTCGTATCATATGATACGGTTTTTACGAAGATATTGGCTTGCCAAAATAAAATTCTATATTTTCAAATGAAAGAATCAAATCTTTTTTCAGCAAAAAAGCCTGAACATTCCGGAATGTTAGTAAAAAATAACTGTTTAATATGAGCATGCAAAAACGGACGTTCAAAGCGAACGTCCGTTTTATTCATGCTTATAAAGCTGCAAAATTAATATAAAAAATATACCGAATATTATTATTTTTTACTTAATAAATCCACAAACCCGGCATCTGTTATATAAATATTATTATAGGGCCGTTGAATATACCATTCGCCGCCCGTTTGGGAGACAGCCGCAATCCAATAGGTATCTCCGGTATCATAAACCATCTCAAAATTAATTGACTCAGCTGAGCGCAGGGCGTACCTAACAGAATCAAGTATTGAAAGTTTTGCCGAATCCATTTGTTCAAATATTTCATCAATCAAGTCCGGGTCAACCAACTCATGCGTTCGCTCATCCCCGCTGACTTTTATAGATACAATCCTCGACCTGTCCGGATAAAGCATGGGGTCTTTATTTACTTTTCTGTATTCAGACATGGTAGCCGCAAAAAGCAAAATTACAGCTATGGCAAACAATGCTTTTTTCATATTCATCGCCTCCTGTTTGCAAAATAACAACAGTGTCATTATCATTTTACCACAAAACGCGCTTAAGTTCCAGATTTTTCATATAGCTTGAAAACTACATCTTCTCTTTGGGATTAAACACCAGCGAAGCCATATAGCTGAAAGCAACAGCGGCCGCAACGCCGCCTGCCATGGCTTTAAACCCGCCGGTAAATATTCCCAGAAAGCCCGCTTCATCTATTTCTTTCATAACGCCCTTTGCGAGAGCATGGCCGAAGCCCGGCAAGGGAACAGTTGCGCCTGCCCCGCCGAAATCAACAAGGGGCTGGTAAAGCCCGATACCGCTTATTATGCAGCCTGCCACTACGAAAGAAACTAATATTCTCGCAGGGGTAAACTTTGTTTTATCCAGCAGTATCTGGCCTATTACACATATGCTTCCCCCGACAATAAATGCTTTTATATATTCCATATTATCACCTACTTAATATTTTCAATAGCTACGGCATGGGCAATGCCCGGTATGGACTGGCCCTGCTGGCTGGAGGTTGGGCTAAGAAGCGCGCCTGTAGGTATAAAAAGGAGCTTATTTATCACTTTCTCCTTTAAATTTCTGTATAAATACCCTGCAAATGTCACCGCTGAGCAGGCACAGCCCGAGCCGCCTGCATGGGTATCCTGAGTTTTCTGATCAAATATTTTTATACCGCAATCGCCGTAATTGCTGCCAAGATGATAGCCCTCTTCTCTCATAAGCCGCAAAACCAGCTCATGGCCGATATAGCCTAAATCCCCTGTCATTATAAGATCATAATAAGAAGGGTCTCTGCCTGTATCTTTAAAATGGGCAACCATGGTGTCAACTGCGGCAGGTGCTGTTGTCAATATAGGACTATGGAATTTTTTTTCATGCTGTTGTAATTACCGGATTATCCTCTATGAATCCGGCGGCTTTCTCATATTCATCAGCATATTTAAATACAATTGTTAAATTGCCGCCTTCGTGAATATAAATATAATCTACAAGCTCTGTAAGTATCTCCCTGCTAATCTTTGCTATTTCCCTGTATTTGGCAAAGGCTTTCAAAAATCCGTTATTATTGTCAACTCCGTTTTCCGCTTCATTAACTTCAGCCCTGATATTATCGATTTGGTTGTTTAATTTTGCAATTTCTGAAGTATAGCGGTTTTTCAAGCTATGATATTCAGCCTTTGTTATATCGCCGCATTTCCAGTCCGGATATAATGCAAGCCTTATATCTTCACATTTTTCCCTGGCCTGCTCAAGTATAATCAATTGGTTTTCCAAATGCTTTTTACCTTGATTATTTTTGCCCTTTTCATTAATCAAGCGCACAATCTCATCCATATCCACCGCCAGCTTTATCTGCTGTTTAATAGTGGCAAAAACCGCTTCCTCAAGCCGCTCGGCGCGTATGGTATGCTTTGAGCAGGCGCTTTTTCCGGCCTTTTTAAATGTTGAGCAGACGAAATAATTATATTCGCCGTAGGGCTGGGATATGGTTTTGCGATTCATGGCGCGCTGACAATCGGCGCAGCGCAAAAAGCCCGAAAACAAATGCAGCGCCTTTAGCTTCGGGGAGGTTCTTGTATCCCGCTTAAACATTTGCCGGACTTTCTCAAAAATTTCTTTCTCTATAATCGCCTCATGGGTATTTTCAACAACAAACCAATCCTCCTCCCGCTGAAGAACCGATACCTGTAATTTATAGCTTTTTGTTTTATTTACCCCCTGAACCATACAGCCTGTATACATGCGGTTTTTGAGTATGCGCCTTATGGTTATATCGCTCCACAGGCTGTTACTGCTCCCGCCGGCTTTATGCCTGTAATTTAGGCCCTGCTTTCTCTTATACTCTGTGGGATTGGGTATCCCTTTTTCATTGAGCTTCTTGGCAATGCCTATGCAGCCGGCTCCCTTTAAAAATTCATCATAAATATATTTGACAACCTCCGCCGCTTCGCAGTCAATATCAATACGGTTATTATCATCTTTATTTTTCACATAGCCATATAAGGCAAACGAACCTATATGCTTGCCCTGCTTGCGCTTAATATCCAGAGAGCTTCTGATTTTATTGGAAATATCCCTGCAATATTCATCATTTATTATATTTTTAAACGGAACGATTACATTGTTCATAGATTGAGGGTTTTTATGGCTGTCCAAATAATCCGTAACGGCAATAAAGCGCACATTAAGAAAGGGAAAGACCTTTTCGATAAAATTGCCAGACTCAATATAATTCCTGCCGAAACGGGATAAATCCTTAACAATAACGCAGTTTATTCTGCCTGATTTAATATCCTCCAGCATTTGCAAAAACGCCGGCCGCTGAAAATTGGTTCCGCTCCAGCCATCATCAATATAATAATCAACAATTTCAATATCATCTTCATCATTTGCAAAATCCACTAAAATATTGCGCTGATTGTTAATGCTGTCGCTTTCATCTTTATCGCCGTCTTCTCTGGAAAGGCGCTGATAAAGGGCAGCCTGCCATAAAGCGCTGCCTGAATCATGAGCTTGACTGATATATTTGCTTTTTCTCGCCACTTACATACCTCCATTAATAAAATGGCCGTATGCAGGCTTTATAAATCTACACAAACCGATTATACCACAGCGCCATATTAAAAAATTTAGTATCTTATTACCATTTCTGCTATTTTTTCGTTAATAGTTTTATCCGAATCCGAAAAATTTATTTTTACAATTGTATCTCCAACCTTGAATAAATAAGGGTTTTTCACATCCTCAATATACTTTAGCACCTTGCTTTTCATATCTGAATTTTCATCAATTACAATGCTGTTTATATCAACAAGCTCCGCTGCATTATTATCATCAATAACGGCATTTTTCATATTATTCAGCTTAGCTGTAATATTTTCCACTATTATCACCTCTTAGGGGTAGTATATCTTTTTAATGCCAAAAATATGTATTGGTTTAAATAAAGAGAATATTTTTTATAAGCATAAATTTAAAATTATCAAATGCCGTTTTCCTTTGGCAAAACCAAAGGCCAAATCGCGAAAAACCGGCAGCCAATCCGCTGGACAAGCAATTATTAGTATGATAAAATTCAGGTATTGTATGCACTGTTGCACACATCACTATATTTTGAAGGGTTGGGTTCACATGGTTGAAGGGAATATAGGATTTAGGATTTTTCAGCGAAAAAACTTATTGCCTGATGAATTTCTTGAAAAATACAAGGCTTTCAGCTCCGCTAATGTAGGCGATGCCATGGGGCGCTTTCGCGTTATGGACTCCGCAATAAGGCCTGTTGTGCCTACCCGCCGCATAGTGGGCCGGGCGGTAACCGTTTTAACAAGGGGCATTGATAATTTGATGATGCACAAAGCCATGGAAATGTCCGCACCGGGCGATATTATTGTTGTAGATACCTATGGTGAAACAAATGCTTCCGGCTGGGGCGGGCTTATGACACATACTGCCGTTGGCGTAGGACTTGAAGGCATAGTTATTGACGGCTCCGCCAGAGATTTAGAGGATTTAAGGCAGCTGGATTTCCCTGTTTATGCAAGGGCTGTAACCGCCCGCGGCTGTTTTAAGGACGGCCCGGGGGAAATAAACTGCAATATCTGCTGCGGAGGCGTATCCATCTCACCCGGCGATTTAATACTGGCTGATGAAGACGGCGTTGTATGCGTTCCTTTTGATGATGTGGAATATGTGCTTGAAAAAACCGAGAAACTTCTGGCGAATGAAGAAAAGCGAATCGCAGAAATCAAAAGCGGCGTATTATTCAAGCCCGAAATAAATGATATATTGCGCAAAAAGGGAGTGATACAATGAGCGAGCCCGTTTTCAGGCCGTATAAGCTCTACACCCCCGGCCCTGTAAATATACCAAGCAGAGTCGCTTTGGCGGCAACTGCCAACTATCACCACCGCACAGTTGAGTTTAGGAAAATTCTGGCGGAAACTCTTGAAATGCTCCAGCCTCTATTCGGCACAAAAGAGCTTGTGATACCCATACATACCACAGGCCGCGGCGCTTTGGAAGGCATATATAATAACCTTTTCACCGAAAAAGACCTCGTGCTTACAATTGCCAACGGCAACTTTGGCGAAATGGCAGTTAAAACCCTTAGACGCAATAATATAGCCTGTATCCCCTGCTTTGAAGGCTGGGAAACTCAGGTGGATATAGAAGAGCTTGAAGAACTCATTACCACACACAAGCCAACTGCTATTACATCTGTGCACAGCGATACTTCAAACGCTGTTTTAAACCCGATTGAAGCTATTGGCAAGCTGGCTCACAAATATAATCTCCTTTTTGTAGTAGATACCGTTAGCAGCCTTGGTTGTATGCCTTTTGAGCTTGATAAATGGCATGTTGATGTTGCGGTTACCGCTTCTCAAAAGGGGCTGATGTCCCCTACGGGCTTAAGTTTCGCGGCATTAAACGCAAGGGCTTATGAAATTTGCGAAAATAATAATCCTCATGATTTCTATATTAATGTGGCGGATATTCGTAAGAATATTACACAAAAGGGCGAAACTCCGGGAAGTACCCCTGTAAGCCTCGTTACGGCAGTGCATGAAGCCCTTTTAATGATCCATGAAGAAGGATTGGAAAATGTTTTCATTCGCCATAAAAAGCTCTCCGCTGCAACAAAAGCGGCTTTAGAGGTATTGGGCTTTGAAATGTTCCCCAAAAACTGCTTGACCCGTTCGGATTCATTGACAGTTTGCACACCGCCCGAAGGCCTTAATGTTAATAAGATGGTTAATTCCATGAATGATAATTTCAGGATTGTTATGGCGAAAGGGCTTGGAAATTATGCGGATGGGCTTATCCGAGTGGCAAATCTCGGCTATTATTATACCGAGGATATGCTTATGTTCATCTCCGCGCTGGAATTTACAATGAATGAGCTTGGATTCGGCGAAAAATGCGGACAGGGAACAAAAGCATTTATTGAAAGCTATCAAAAGCTGTAATTGTAATTTTTAAATTTATATTTAACTCATTCTATAGTCCCTTTGAATATTTAAAGGGACTATAGATATGTACAATAAATTTCAGGCTGATTATACTAACGCTTTACTGAGAGGCGGAAAATAATGGGAAAAACAATAGCTGAAAAAATTCTTTCGATTAAGAGCGGTTTTGATGTAAAAAACGGTTTTGGCGCAAACGCCGGAGATATAGTAACCTCCGAAATAGATTTTGCCATGGTGCCTGATGCTCAGGGGCCATGGAGCATAGAGCCTTTCAATAAACTTAACGGAGAAGGCGTTTTTAACAGAAGCAAAATCGCCTTTGTTATAGACCATTATGTCCCCTGCCCTAATGCAAGCGTTGCCGGGCACCATGATTTGGTTCGCCGCTTTTGCAAGGCCCATGATATAAAG
>JGI994J12354_10000702_pt1 | contig 33574 bp, 23 predicted proteins | sample IntmicLarv3ML3BL_FD_12354 | JGI IMG/M metagenome (IMG submission 12354) | reverse complement strand
TAATTTCAACCTATGTTGTTCTCTGAGATTCGTTGCACACCACTGAACGAATTTGAAATCATCACTGCAGACCTCCAATCTGCTCCGATTTACTTGCTCATTTATCGGCTCATTTATCGGCTCATTTATCGGCTCATCTGTCCCCAGTTCATTCCAAATGAGAATTGAATATGTTATCTTCGGACCCACCTTCCCGATTTATTACTTCCTTCTCTACTTATCAATCCTTTTTCTGTAAGCGATATTATTGACCGTTTTACAGACGCCATAGATGTGTTCGAGGCCTTTGATATTCCCTCTCGAGTGATTGTAATTCCTTCACATATGATCTGATAAACCTTGGATTCAGCATCATTGAGCTTCATTCCATTCGGGACATTTTCAAATGTCTGGCACTTCTTCTCAGGAGCACGTCTGAAAACAACCGCGATGCCTTCTCTTGATACTTTGAATTCAGGTTCGGATATACCCATATCAATACACTCATTTCGCATCATAGGTATGCCTGCCGCCCAGTTCTCAATGTAGCCCATATCGTAGAACACACGCGCGATCAGCGGATTCGCAGGCAAGGACGTGCGTTCTTCAAGAAGTTCTTTCTCTGTCCACCCATAAGGAAGACATCCGGGATTGAATATTTCCACTCGATCGGGAAAGACCTTGATGCTTGTGTCCATAACACTTGAGTAATCGCGATGTACTGTTGCATTCAACAACGCTTCTCTCAGTGCTTTTTCAGGGTATGGATACTTTGTGACCCTTCTCAGTCCTTCGATATCATATGTTCCCTGAACATACTTTTCCAAAAGAACATCCATCACACGATCAGGTTGCGATATTATCGGACCCCCGATTCGATCGTCTCTAAGCAAACGGTGATCTTCTGTGAATGCACCTATTTTTGTTACCGCTGCATATGAAACTGACATCGGATTCTCCGAAAACAAAACCATGGCCGCATTTGTGACTTCTTCATCAGTTATCAGTTTGTACCGTTTCAGGATCGATTCATGGTCACTTTCAACTGCAGCGGGACTCATACGTTTTGATGCTATTCCTATCCTAACGAACATATCGATTGCTTCGGAAGATAGTTTTGACAGCTTACCATTATGTGCCGGAAGATCGGTCCAAGACATATCCCACTTCCGTAACAGGAACCTATTCAATGGATTACCTGTGAGTTTCATGGTCGTACTTCCGGANCTTATGTACACCAGACCCGANAGNAANACNGGCTCCTTTTGCTTTTTTACGGTGACGACAACGCAAGTCTTACCACCCTCTTCCAATGTTTCAACATCAGGATGGATGCCCATCAAATTGTAGACTGTGTTCGGCACCTCTTCCATTAATTTCTTTGCGTTGCGTACTCCGACAACATCACCATTATCACGCTTGCCTATGATCAGCTTTCCTCCGCCGGTGTTTGCAAAACCGCATATCGTGTTGAGAGCTTCGTCTCTGAACGATTCTTTCCATTCTTCATTCTGTGATTCCATAATTGCAGCATCCCTGTGCTATATCGATCGAAACATTGATCCGAGAGTATTATCGGTCTTTGGTCAGAAAGTGAAAAGCAGACCTGGCAGGATTCGGATCAATGATGTCCTTCATACGAAGGAAATATGACCCAGGACAGGGTCACGCACTCCCACTTAACAATTGAAAATATATGTAATTTTTCAAGAAAAGCTCAAATTCATCAAAATATGATTTGCAAAACCTATAGTAAAGTCGTTACAAAACATATAATGAAACGTCCGTAAAATCTATAACAAATCATCCGCAAAACATATAGTAAACAATCCGCAAAACATATAATTAAGTTTTCCATAACCTATACTTATGAAGCACTCCGGTACGTTAAATTGGGACAAGATGTGTGAGCTCTATCTCCCGAGGGTCGTCGACGAAGAGATAGATGAGATGCTCAGCATATTCGGTGCAGTCTACATATCAGGGTGTAAATGGTGTGGGAAGACATGGACCGGAATAGCACATTCAAGGTCGTCCCTGTTCCTTGGTGACCCGAAGAACCGGATATTGGCAAAAACTGATCTGGACCTTGCTCTTGAGGGTGAAGAACCCCGCCTTGTTGACGAATGGCAGGATGTTCCCGACACATGGGATCTGGCCAGACATAACATTGACATTCTGAACAGAAGAGGAATGTACATTTTCACAGGTTCTGTTACTCCGCCTGCGGAATCAAAGAGGCATTCAGGTACAGGCAGGTTCGCACCCATCAAGATGAGACCGATGTCCTTATTCGAATCCAAAGACAGTAACGGTTCCGCATCATTATCAAAACTCTTCGAAGGAGAGAAACCTCCGACATCCAAATCCAACGCAGGATACGCAGAAGTCGTGAATTTCATATGCAGAGGCGGATGGCCTGCGGGGTTAGGCATTGATGATAAGAAGGCAATGTCCATACCCTCAAAATACGTGGATATGATCGTCAACTATGATTTCACAGAGACGGACGGCATTAAAAGAAACCCTAAGACCGTGAAACGCATACTTAGATCTCTGGCAAGGAACAATGCAACGGAAGCAAGGATATCAGTTCTTGCCAATGACCTTACTGATGACAACGTCCCGATGTCTGCAGTAACTGCAAAAAACTATCTTGATGCTTTGAGCAGGCTGTTCATCATTGAAGAACAATATGCATGGTTGCCCGAGGTCCGTTCGAAGACCCGTATGCGCACAGCGCCGAAAAGGCACTTTGTGGATCCGTCCCTTGCGGTTGCAGCGCTTAAGATAGATCGGAAAGCACTTATCAACGATGTCGAAACTGTTGGATTTCTTTTCGAATCACTCTGTTACAGAGACCTGTGCATATATTCAGAACCGTTCGGCGGCAGCGTATACCATTATCGCGATGAGAACGGTTTGGAAGTCGATGCGATCTTGGAATATAAGGATAAATGGGCGGCTGTGGAAGTGAAAGTGGGGCATTACAAAGTTGATGAAGCTGCAGCTAATCTGATACGTCTTAGAGAAAAGATGGTCGCAGGCGGAGTTCCTGAACCGGCGTTCCTGATGGTGATATGTGCAACAACACAGACATCCTATGTGCGGAAAGATGGTGTTTACGTTGTGCCGATAGATTGCTTGGGACCCTGATCACATTAAACGCTGCAGTCTTGAACGTGCTTTCTTGATCAGATCCATAACATCACTGAACGGCATATCGGTCCTGCGGGAAATGCTTACGGCACTCTCACCTGAGTAATGTGCCAGTATCATATTTGATTCGGCGATATCCATCTTTATCGCCTTTGAAAGTTTCTCCACATCGCCTTCAAACTTCTCGGTGATCCATTCTCGATCCACTTCTTTTTTGATGCTTTCACCCCACCTTTCAGAACCGCATGACGGACATTGTTTTACCTTATTCTTCCGCGAAGTGCTCCATGCTGCTCCGCAAATTATACAGGAATCCCTGCGTATATTGATATCGCACACAGGACACAATCCTCCTCTGCTGTTAGATTTTCTTAACCGAATGCTGCCGCATTTGATGCAGAACAGTTTCTGAGGCTCTTCATTCCATTTCATTGTCTTGCATCTCGGACACCTTGCAGGCCTTTCCGATCTCGATCTCCAGACATTTTCGCATCTTTTGCAGTTGCAGGTATACGTGGCCTCATTCCACTTTGGAGACTGACATTTCGGACATTTCGGAGATTCTCCCTTACTGATCCATTCGTGTCCGCACCTTTTACATACGTTCTGTCTGACATTCTCTTCATTCCACCGTGTGCTTCTGCACTTCGGACATCTGTCCGGTGGCAGATCCTTGCGGGAGAACCAATTGTATCCGCATATGTTACACTTCAAAGGATTACCTGGTGCATTCGCGCCGAAGCGCGTCTTACCGGTAACAGACGTCATTTGACGGCTGTCTGTCCAGCCCGATCCCTGGTCATACATATTTTGTCACTTTAGTTGGATGTATACTCCAATACACTTATGTGTTTTATATATTATTTGTAAAGCCATGGTGAAAAAGGTAATGATGTCCAAAAAACCAAATGAAAAATCAAGTTGATTAAGTAATTGAAAAGAACAGTGTGTTAAGAAAGATATTTTCAATCATGCAAAATTACGACATGGGTCGAGAACAAAAACACGAATGAGAACAGGAAGATCAGTGTCAATAGAAATCAAAGGGATTCTCTGTAAAAACCGTATCATCGATAACTATCCCTGAATCGGTGTAAGCGTTCATTATCCTGTCGAACGCAGTCCTTATTTCGTCATATGATACGCCATATTTTACAGCAATCGCGTCCGGCCCCATTCCTGTGAAGTGCAACGCAAGTATCTCAGCATCCCATGCTTCTAATCCAAGACGTTTTCTGAAGTAACTCACATTCTTGAGATAGTTATTACGTTCATTATGCATTTTCTCAGACAATGCTTCCCATTCTTCATCCATCGTTCTGTTGTTGACCGCAGTCACAAACTGTTCTGCGCTGATGTTGTATATCCTGCACAACTGATGGAAATACATCGTAGCCGCAGGAACGTGAGATTCGATCAGGTACACAAAACCGAAATCCTCTTCCGATACATATCTCAACGTGAAATGCCCGTCGGACCATATGTCCATAGAACTCACATCTGCATTCGCTGCGATGCCTGCACCGCACTTCGGACATGCCTTCTTTCCTTTCTTCGATGATGATTCCCACATCTCACCGCAAAGATGACATTGCACATGTTCGATCTTGCGATAAGGGTCGCATGCAGCACATTTATTGTTACGGCTGTTCTTGCGGAGAAGGTGCATCTTTCCGCATTTGGTGCAAACAAATACTTTTGGAGACTCGTTCCATTTCTTTGTTTTACAGGAAGGACATATCTTCACATCTGCCATCGTCCGTCCTTCACGCAATGTCCATTCGTGTCCGCATCTGTAACATTTCAAACTTACACGCGTACCGTCCCAATGTTCTGACTGGCACTTAGGACATTTCTTAGGGGACTCAGTACGTATCCTCCATACGTGTCCGCATCTCGAACATGCGCCGCGTTTGTGCTTTGGAGCATTCCATTCTGAAGAACGGCACATAGGACATTTGCCGGGAACAGAATCGAAACGTTGTATCCAATCATGATCGCATTGGTTACAGTGAAGCGAACGATCTGCAAGACCCTTGATCTGCGACATGCCGCATTCCGGACATTTCTCGTCTATTGTGCTCAATCTCCAATGGTGACCGCAGAACTTGCATTCAGTGTCCTTTTTGACAGCATTGTCCCACCGAGAGGAATGGCATCTCGGACACCGTCTGGGAAGATCATTATCGCGAGATATCCAAGCGTGACCGCATCTGTAACAGTAAAGCGAGAACACCTCTCGAGGAAGATGATCACTGGGCTGAGCAAGATCCATGATTATATCCGATAGCATGCGAACATTACATGTCATAAATTATTCGTTACCATGTATAATGAAATGATTAATCCAACTCAGTTCGGAAGCGTATGGACAATCAGGTTGTAAAATATATCCAATAATGAGACAAGGACATTATTGGATATATTTTCCAACGTTACTCTCCATTATTTTATTATAAACACACAGAGGTAGAACGAAAACGTATCTGCGACGTTATTCGGAGCATTTACGAGTGCAGCCGTAAGAAGGTCGAGTGCAGACATGAACTCCAAGAATATCAAATTGGCAACATCAGCAGTGATTGTAATGCTGGTTGTCATTGCAATACCTTTCGCAGGCCTTACTACAATGGCCCATGAGAACCGTGAAGGTCTCATGATAGACTTCGGATATTGGGACGTAGTTTGGACTGAGATGGTCTTTGATGACGACATGGACGGTGTTGATGTGCTAGACATCGCATGCAACATCAACGGTTATCCTGAGCCGGAGTTCATGGATGCCGAGAGGATCGTTCTGTATTCTGTGAACGGGCAGCAATCGCTGGTCGGTGTCAAATGGGGCCTTTATGTTCTGCCAGATGGAGGTTCGTGGGAATCGATCGAAGATCCGCATTCCATAAAAGTCAAGGACTACGCACTGGTCTGCTGGGCAAGAGCATCCGATGCTGATTCTGTTGTTCCCGGGACGGACTCAAGCGGTTTCACCTACTACAGTTACGCAAAGAACGGAATATCGCTGAAAACCGGAGAGAAGATCAGGGTCGTCACATTAGCACCGGCACTTACGGAAATGGTGGCGGCCGCAGGCGGTGTTGATTACCTTACCGGAACTGACACATATTCTGACCATCCGTACAGTGTGGTAAAGAAACAGAGAGAAGGAGAGATCTCATATGTAGGAGGATACAGCGATCCGAACTATGAATGGATACTCAAACTTGCTCCGGACATCGTGTTCTGCGACGGCAGCGTCGGTGAACATGTGAACATGGCCGACAAGCTCAGGAAATCGGGCATCAATTGTGTGGTCACATATGACAGCATTGACGTTAACACGATCTACAGCAACATGTGGATAGTAGCGTCTGCCATGGGGTTGGAAGAGAATGCGAACAACTCCATTAACGCCATACGATCTACAATAAATGCACTTGTGGGTATGATAGGATCTCAGCAGGACAAGAAAGTATTCTTTGCATTATCTTCCCAGCCGTCCCCGTGGACAGCGGGTTCCGAAACTTACGTAACAGATATCCTGGCGGGACTTCACGGAAAGAATATCTTCGCTTCTCAGCAATCATCATGGTTCATGGTCGCCAAGGAGTCGATACATTTCAGTCAACCATGGTTCATTTTCATAATATACGAAGGAAGAGAGACAACATCAGAACAGGAATATCAAAACATAATCGACGGCTTAGATCCGTTATGGAAAGACACTCCTGCATACAAGAACGGTAACATCTATCTGTTCTCCGGAGACGCTGCAGATGCATTATCAAGGCCCGGTCCCCGTTTGGGTGAAGCATCTGAATTGATCGCTAAGGCGTTGCATCAGGAACAGTTTATATCAAAGGATCCGATGGATGCTGTTCCGAAATATTTCGGCAACGATTACTACCTGTACCTGAACTATCAGAACGAGGTGTTCCCGTGAAAAGAATTGCGGTTCTTGCAGTAATTATATCACTTACATTGATAGTGCCAGCTTTATCATTTAACACATCAGCTGAATCTGATGATCTTCTACTTTTGGACCTTGGTAATGGCCAGATATATTGGTATGAGGTAACCACCGACAGGACGTTAAAGGAAGCGACAGAAGCTGCCGCTTCAGATAACAGTTTGAGCATCAAATTTGAAAGTAACGTCTTGGTTTCTTTAGGAGGAATGGGTAATTGTACCATAGGATCTTCAACGGTATCCTGGAGATCATGTTCATGGAACGGTTCCTCGTGGGAATATCAGGATCAAAATATCAATGAACAGTACACAGGGACGCACGCGTGGGCGTTCTATCCTGATGATATTGTACCAATAGCAACACCTGTTTCAAAATATGTGTGGACGACGAACCAAGGATCGTCTGAATCAACGAACATATCGAATTCGTATGGTCCGAACGATCCGAAACTGCCTGTGGAATGGTCGACGACATACACCACGGGACCTGTCGATTCGGGGCTGTTGGTCGCAGGCGATTTATTATATCATACTACCGGCGGCGACTCATACGGTTCCGGGGACAATAAATATCCATGGGCATACTGTCTTAACAGGAATACTGGCGAGGAAGTGTGGAAGTTCAATTACGGAACAGGCGCGGGATACGAGATCGTGACACCAGTTCTCGTAGGCGATATGATAATCATACCTGCAACATCGGGTCAAATTCACTGCTTAGACAGATTCACAGGAGAATTGTTGTGGACAATGAACGTCACCTATGATCCGCCACGCAAAGAAGGCGGCCTTCCGGACTGGACAGGGAGAACGTTCATAAGCGGCCCCACGACCGCGGTGTATGATTCCGGTGCTTTATACTTCGGATCCGCTGACGGCAAAGTTTACTGTTACACCATAAGCAGAGAAGGTTATGACAAGGTTTGGGTGACCGAGCCCGTTCCGGGAGAAGGTCTTGGCTGCATGTACTACCATGCACCGACGATAACGTCTGTGAATAGAGAACGTATTCTTTTCATCGGCAATTATGAAGGATACATCTTAGCAATGAAAGCCTCAGACGGAAGCATGTTCTGGGATACGATGGGAAAGCAGCTTATTGTTATTCCAGGAAAGGGAACAAGTCCCGATCATCCGGGTTCAGTAGGCGGAATATCGGCTGCACCTGACGGAATGCTGTTAGTATCGTGTACAGACGGCGAGATGAATTCGTTAACAGGATTCCTTGTTGCTTTGAAAACATCTGACGGCCATGAAATCTGGAAGATCAACGCACTGATGACGTCTCCTGTGATGTTGGATGACGGATTCATATCATACGTTTCACCGGCAGCGAACGGCGCTAAGGAGCTGTTGTGGGAAGACGGTTCTTCTGAAGAAGTCGGATACGCAATATATCGATTCAATTACGACGGCAAAGCCATATGGGAAAGCAAAGAATATCAATGGATCAAAGCGCCACTGACATACGCTGACGGCGTGATATACGGAATGGACTATTCCACAGGATACTTCTATCCTACCGGCGGCTGCGTAACAGGATTGAACGCAGAAACAGGAACAGAGATATTCAGACTTCTTCTGGAGCCATTCTCCATGGGTTCATTTTCAATGGTTCAACCAGTCATAATTGACGGAAAGGTGTACGTAGGTAACGACTTCGGAGCAGTTTACTGTCTCTCGAACATTGCCGGCGGAGATCCGCCGACAGATGATGAAAAAGTATTGGAAACAGCGGAATTCGATCATTGGTCATGGTACGCAATGGCCGCGGTTGTTGTAATGTTGGCGATAACGTTCGCATGGTTCTATCGGCCTTGAGAGGAATGAAATGACAGAAGAAGGAAAAGGAAAACTTGTAAAAAGAGCAAGGATGAACTTCAGACGAATGAAGGATGAGATGGAATATAACGAAGACACTAGCGAGATATCTCTGAAGAAGAGACGATTCATGCTGATAGCAGCGGTCGGAACGATCATGACCCTTATTGCATTCCTCATCTCCATTTCCATTTCCTCAGGTGGCGTAATACCGATATCTGACGCAATATCTGCAATGATCTCAGCAATACAGAAAGGCGGGCAGAATCTCAATACCACTGAGCTGTACATTTACAATTCGAGGATGCCTCGTGCACTTGCGGCCATAGCGGTCGGAATGGGGCTGGCAATTGCAGGCTGTATGTATCAAGCCATAATCAGGAATCCGCTAGTGGATCCGTACATTACCGGTGTTTCTTCAGGTGCAGGGTGTTTTGCTGTTGCAGTGATTGCGGCAGGAATGACAATTCCGTTCATCAGTGCGAATTCACTTTATATTGTTCCTCTTGCGGCCATCATCGGCGGCCTTATTGCTTTTGCAATGACAATGGGCATTGCGGAGGGTTCCGGAGGTTCCGCATCAAATTACATATTGGCAGGTGTGGTCGTAGGTTTTGCGTTATCGTCCATACAAACGATATTCATGTCAATGGGTCGGGAACATCTTGGAGATACGATGGGATGGCTTTATGGTTCATTTGCACAAGTAACGTGGGAGAACGCGTGGCTGATATTCATTCCCGCAGTTGGTATCTCTTTGGTATCTATACTTTGGGCCAGGGAATTCAACCTGTTCATGATGGGTGAGGATCAGGCGAAACAAATGGGGTTGAACGTAAAATTCTTCAAAAGAGTAATGATGATCATTGCTTCGGTTCTTACTGCAGTGTGCGTAGCATTCGTCGGAATAATTGGATTTGTGGGATTGGTAGTACCGCACGCATGCAGGATGGCATTGGGCTCAGACCACAGACTGATAATGCCTGCAAGCATGATAATCGGCGCGATGCTGATGATGTTTGCCGATCTGGCGGCAAGAATGGTATTGATGCCCATGGAGCTTCCTGTTGGTGCAATTACAGCAATAATCGGCACTCCTGTGTTCGCTTACATGCTGTTGAGAAGAGGGAGGGCATACGATGGATGAACCCTCGGAAACCAGACTGTTGTCGATAAAAGGACTGAACATGGTGTTCGGAGAACGTCATGTTCTGAAAGACATCGATCTTGACATCGGAAAAGGCTTGATGGTAGGGTTGATAGGACCTAACGGATGTGGAAAATCAACGATGATGAAATGCATCTCGAAAATCTATTCGATGACGTCAGGTACGATATCGCTGGGAGACTTGGACATAGGGAAGATGAAGGCTTCCGAAGTCGCCAAGATGGTGTCTAACGTTCCCGCGGAGACCGGACAAACATTCGGAATGAACGTCATGGACATGGTCATGCTCGGAAGATATCCATTTGTAGACAAGATATGGTGGGAAAGCCCCGATGACGAGAAGATCGTCAGAGAGGCACTGAAAGCATTCGGTATCAATCACTTGAGAAAAAAGCAAGTTTCAACGCTATCCTCAGGTGAGAAACAAAGGGCATTGATCGCCAAAGCATACGTCCAGGAACCGAAACTGATGTTGGTAGACGAACCCACTTCGCATTTGGACATGAAATACAAACTTGAGGTGATGGAATATTTGCGTTCAATGTCACGTTCTGATATGACCGTACTGGTGGCAGAACATGACATTTCGTTAATGGCGAGATACTGCGACGTGTGCGTAATAATGAAGAACGGTTCGATCGTGACCATCGGCGATCCGAAAACCGTGATCACAGAAGAGCTGATGCAGGAAGTTTACGAAGTGAGCGCACGTGTAGGCCTAGACCCAGACGGAGAGATATACGTCCTGCCGAAGAGGTACGTGAACACGGAAAAATGTGATTGTGACGATGATAACTATAACGAGGAGGCATGCAGAAATGAAAATCACGAATGAGCATGATGTGAACACAGTCAAAGGTGTAAATGGCTGTAAGAAGGTTGCGATAGCAGGGATCATCGCTGCACTTGCGATATCAGCGATGTTTATAATGACCTCTGATGCATCAACCGCGGTATATCTGACGAAGTACGAAGCAGGAGCATTGGATTACTTTGAATAGTGTGCTTGGACATAATGTTATAATAACGCATTTCTGCTCAAAAGACGGGTCTTAACACGACCGTGTTCTGACAGAACTGCGATGTGCGACGGAAGACTGAGAGGAAATGTCTATGGCAAACAGATACTTTATCGCCGTATGTTTTTTGTTTATGCTGACGGCAGGAGCATTGCTCATATCATCAGACGATACGTCAGCAGAAGAACTCCAATACGGAGCTTGGACATACACTGTCGATAATGATAAAGTGACAATAATCGGCTGGGATCTGCGTATCTCAGACACGGCTGTGAGTGGAACGATCCTGAACATACCCGGAACGATCGATGGAAAGGATGTCATAGGGGTAAATGGAAAAGGCTCCAAATACTGGGCGGGACACACAATAACAGAAATAAAGCTCCCTGCCACCGTAAAGAAGCTGAACAGTGCATTTGAAGGGCTCACTGCGTTGGAAACCGTAAATCTGTCGAATGTCACAACAATAGCAGGGAATGCATTCCGAGGATGTACGTCACTTGTCAATGTCACAATGCCGATCCACAGTTTCAAGTTTGAAGATGACCAGACATCATATCATCGTTCTTACATTTTCGAGGACTGTGCATCATTAAAGGAGATCGACCTGAGGAATCTGAATGGCTCGATACTGAATCGTGCTTTCCAGAGGTGTACGTCCCTGCAGACAGTGCATCTTCCTGATTCTGAATATTCTATGGGTCACTCAGTATTCCGCGGGTGTACATCGCTGACCACAATAGACATAAGCAACGCCACTCCTGATGTCTCAATATACTGTTTCGCTGACTGCACATCGCTCAAGGACATCATCATGCCTGCAGGGAATTACAATTTGAGTTCGGGTGAGTTTGAGAATTGCAGATCCCTTGAAACGATCGACCTGAGGAACATAGAAAAATTGGGCAGCCCGTTCAAGAACTGCACATCTCTGGAAAGCATTCACGTGGGAGAGGGATCNGGATATTCGAATATCGATGGAGTTGTGGTCAGTAAAGGAAAAGATGCGATCGTGCTCTTTCCTCCCGGCAGGACAGGAGATTACAAAGTGCCAGACGGAGTTATCGAAGTAATATACGGTGCTTTCAACAGTTCGCAAATAAAGAATCTTGATCTCAATGAGGTGGTAACACTCGGTTACGGAGCATTCAGTACTTCGGTATTGCTTGAGACTGCGGAGATCTCGAACATCTCTGACTTCGGAACAGCATTCGAAGGCTGCATTTCACTCATAAAATTCAAGGCAGAGAGATCGATCATATATTCGGCAGATGACAACGGTATAATCTACGACAAAGATGGAACGAAACTGATCCGTGCTCCGCCTGCGTTGACTGAAACGAACCTTGTCGTGGCCGAGACCGTCACAGAGATCGCTTCCGGAGCGTTCAGAGAATGTGCGATATTGAAAAGTATAGATCTTTCAAACGTGACCGTATTGGGTGATCATGCATTCTATAAATGTACATCATTAACTGACGTAGATATCACTAAATTCACACGAATTAACACATATGTGTTCTATGAATGCAGATCATTGAAGAATCTTGATCTCTCCAAAGCAACGTACATAGGAGACTATGCATTCTATGGTTGTATATCGCTGCAAACAGTGGATATGACATCAGTCACACACATAGGCAACAATGCATTCGAGGGTTGCACAACATTCATAAGAGTTATCGCACCCGTTGCCGAATATATCGGTCATTGTGCGTTCTCCGGTTGCGATAATCTTGTGATCGCAGACATATCAGAAGCCAAAACAATAGGCGAACGGGCATTCGATCTCGATTCAAAACTTATCAGTGTCAATATCTCATCCGCAAGGGAAGTGGGAAATAATGCGTTCCGGCAATGCACATCCCTTACAACGGTCAAGATGCCGACAGACCCTTACATTTTAGGCGGAGGTGCATTCTCCGGTTGTTCCGCACTCAGGACAATGGATCTGAAAGGAGTTACTGAAATGAACGGCTCTGTGTTCAAAGACTGTGTCTCTCTTGAATATGTCAATGCTCCGAACCTTGAACAGGTGAGTTTTTCAGTATTTGAGGGATGCACCTCATTGACGTACGTTTACCTGCCGAAATTGGAAGAATTGACGAATATAGCGAATAGGATATTCTACAATTGCACATCTTTGGAGGTCATTTATGCTCCGAAACTGGAGGCCCGAGGGATCAACATCAGCACAGACAGTCTGACGAATTGTTACAGCCTGAAAAGAATGATCATTGCGGATATTCCTGCTCTGAACATGACAGGACTGAACAACCTGAGGGACATTTATATAACATCAGACTACGCCGGGACCATGCCGACAGACATCAGCGAACTAGTGACAATATACAGATCGCCGGACGCAGAAGGCTGGCCGGACACCGTACAAACGTTCCATTATGTTTCGTACATCCAAGAGAACATCGAGGTAATGAAGGATGCAGTTCCTGACGGCAGACAGGCAAGGCAGGTCATTCATCTTGAAGAGGGCAAGATATGGACTATCGACGGCGAAGAATACAATTTTGCAAGACAGGTAACGTCCGACATCGAGTTAAGGGTCGGAACCATCGTGATACAGGCAGAGGACTCCGAACCGGAAAAAGAAAACGACATGACGATGATCCTTGCTGCTGTTGCATCTGTTGCCGCGATAATCGTGCTGGCGATCATATTCCTTATAAGAAGACCGGCGTGATGTCATATGATCTCGGAAGTAAAGAAATAATTTCGAACAAATGATCTTTGTTCGATCCTCATACGATTTCATAAATTGTCGGTTATCGTGCAAAATAAAAAATAATCCAACTCAGTTTGAAAACCTATAAATAACAACGTAAAATAAATTTAATGACGAAATAGCATATATTTTACCGACTTTCCTTGGCCGCTTGGATTACATAATCCATTTCATTTGGTAATAATGTTAAATAATCCGCCATTAAGTGGAATGACAACACCATCTCGAGGCGGTATCACAGAATCTTAAAGGATTCTAAGGAGGGTTCAGCATCAAAATCAAAGAATGTTATCTGGCGTTATCTGTGATTACAATTGTGCTATGCATGTCTGCATTCGTTGCATTTGAAACATCAGAAATAACAGCGGCAGAAAACGATAAAACTGATGAGGAACTCAGTGTGTGGCTTATTGTCAGTCGCGGACCAGAGATGTTATTGTATCCTACACTTTTCAATGTGACGAATCTGGATCCAAAGGACTACGGCATCGACCTGAACATGATAGAAAGTATCAATGGCGCACAATTATTCATACAGGCACATGCTGAAATTTTTGGTGAAGAAAATGTTACATCGGCCATGAATATGAGACAAGACGGATGGCTTTATAAATTTTGGAACGTGGATGACATGCTGGATGGCTATTACATATCTTACACTGTCAATGGCCGAATGTACAATGTATGCGCAAACAGTATATCTATGGAAGAGGATTCTATTGTAAATGTCAAATTCTATATGTTTGGGGGGGAAGAGGCACTGAGATCATTTAGATTCCTTACACAAAATGTGCTTGTCGGCGACAAAGCTACATTAGATCTTAGCGGCGCGCCCGACCCCAATCCTGATTTCACGATCGCGGGAGCATCGGTGTGGTTGTGGAACGAAGAAGGAGAAGATATTGAACTTGGAAAGGCTGACAAGAATGGTAAATTTTCATACTTGTTCGGTGAACCGGGAACGTACTGGGTATACAGCCAGGGTGCAAAAACAGCGATAGGTTGGGCGCAAGTGATCGTCAGAGATGTATACGTGGATGGAATATCCATAAATAAAAGTAAAGCGGAGCTGTACGTCAACGAAAAGATAGATCTTGATGTAACTGTCACCCCACACAATGCTGATGAGACGGGCGTTCAATGGAGTTCAAGTAACAAGAAGGTCGCATCTGTATCGGCAGATGGCATCGTTAAAGGGTTGTCTCCCGGAAGAACCATAATAACAGTAAAGACACTCGATGGTGACTTCGTCACCAGTTGCGAAGTGACTGTCGAATACGATAACTCCTTGAAGGGAGGAGGTTCCGATAACAATGGAGAGATTATATTTTATGTCGGCATAGGCGCCATAGGAATTATAGCGTTAGCTGTTGTTGTCCTGTTCTATATAAAACGATGAACTACAGGCGATTGTAATTGTCGCAGGGAATGAAGCCGGCGGTCGTTGGTTTTGCGTTATCTTCTATTCAAACGATATTCATGTCAGAGGGTCGGTGAGTCTGAGAAAGGCGAGAGAATGGCCTTACAGTTCATCACACAGGTGATGTTTCCTATTGGATTCACTTTTAAACCACAATTCGCCAAAACATTGTAATAACGGTCAGTCCTCGGAATATAGTAAAGCAGCACCCTCTGGATGATTGAGGAGATTGTAACATTAGGAGTGATACGGTGGCGGCACACGAAACAAACACTAGAGGCGTGAGATGTGGCAGACAGATGGTGATAATGGGAGTTCTTATCATACTTACAATATCGGCGGTTCTCATAGTGTCATCCGATGACCAATGTGTTGCGGCCGATCTGACGGAATACAAGGCCGGCGCATGGACATACGTCCTGAATGATAACGGAACTGCAAGGATAACCGCCTGGGATTCCGAAGCAGATGATAACGGCCTCTCGGGGACTGTGCTCACTATACCGGGAACCTTGAAAGCAGATAATGATACAGGAGATAGAGTTGTAATCGATTTCACAAGTTCCAAATTGAAATATGTACAAATAACAGAGGTAAAAATACCATCGTCTCTGGAGAACATATATACTCAGTTCAGAGGGTTTACCTCGCTGGAAACTATAGATCTGTCCAACATAAAGGACATTGGTGATCAATCTTTTGAAGGATGCACTTCATTGAAAAATGTAACCATGCCCTCTTCAGAGTTCTCGATTGGTTTTTCTTCCTTTTCTCGATGTGCCTCACTTACTCAGATAGACCTTACCAATCTTAAAAGCGGAGAAACAGTATCCGGATTTGACGGATGCACTTCATTGAAGAATGTGATCTTTTCGAAGGAACCATACTCTATCGGAGGGGGAGCGTTCAGAGATTGTATTTCACTGGAGTCTATAGATGTGTCCGGTGCGACCGCTTTTGGCGGCGTCGCGTTCAGTGGGTGCTCGAAGCTTAAATCAGTGACGATGCCGAGCACAGAATATACCGGTGGGCTATCTCAGGGCTTATTTGCAGGATGTATATCCTTGACATCCATAGACCTGGGCAACATTATAGACACAGAGATACGCGGGTACTTAGAGTTGACATATCTTGGATACACGCATCCCTTCTCCGGTTCGGGGGTGAAATATTTATCCGCAGAATCTAAAACACTGACATCTAAGAGTGGTGTCATTTTCAGCAAAGACGGAAAAACACTGGTCTGTGCTCCTTGCATAACGGAATACGCAGTACCTTTCGGTGTAACTTCCATAGAGAAATATGCGTTCGCATATTCTATTCTGGAGTCTGTAGATCTCAATGAAGTTAAGAATATCTCGAAAGCGGCATTCATGAGGTGCAAATCCCTTGCAACGGTAATGGGCTCTCCTATATCTGTGGAACAATCCGCATTTTTTGAATGTATATCGTTGACATCCATAGACCTATCTGAACTGACATTTGCGGGGGAGCCACCTACAAGGCAGGAGTCCACAGGATACGGCTCATTCGAGGAGTGTATTTCTCTCAAAACGATAGATGTATCAAAGCTTGCGGGAAGGGGGACTGCATTCACAGGATGCGACTCTTTAGAAGAGATAAATGCATCTAAATCATCCATTTTCCAAAGCATTGACGGAATACTGTATAACAAAGATATCACAGAACTTGCATGGTTCCCTACTGCTAAAACAGGGCACGTGATACTTCCCTCAACTGTTACTTCACTTGGTGAAAGAGCACTTAGCGAGACGAAGATAACATCCATAAATATGTTGGGGATCACGAACATCGGCGATTATGCATTCTACAAGTGCCAGTACCTGACAGATGTGGATCTTTCAAAACAGGTAATAATTGGTAACTACACATTCTATGAATGCACAGAACTTGCAAACGTTGACCTTTCATTGATAAAAAGTGTTGGTGACAGCGGATTTTACGGTTGCAGTAAGCTCCAAACAGTAGATATGACTAACATGACATATGTTGGGGAGAAGGCATTCTACCTATGCAGTTCCCTGCTGAGAGTGATCGCTCCAATCCTTGAAGAGATCGGTGACAGCGCGTTCGTAGCCAACAGTAAGATATTGATTGTAGATGTCTCATCTGCAAAGAATATTGGCAATGGGGCATTCGGAAATTGCCAGGCACTGAAGTCAATAGATATGAGCAGTGTGGTGTCCATTGGAAATTCGGCATTCAACATGGATAAAGCTCTTGAGATCGTAATACTGCCAACAACTGATTATACCATAGGCATTCTCGCGTTCGGCAACTGCACATCGCTTTCCATGATAGACCTTACAGGTGCTGTGCAGATCAATGCGGGTGCGTTCAGTGACAGCGGAATATCATATATCTTTGCACCTGACCTTGTTGAAATAGACGGAGAAGCATTCAATAGATGCCTCAAACTGTTGTATGCATATATGCCCAAACTGACAACAGTTAAAATGCAGGCATTCAATAAATGCAGTGCACTTGAGACATTCTATGCACCAATGCTGAAGACAATTTCCTTTTCGGGATGTACAAACCTCAGGAATCTGATAGTCGCGGATGCAGGAGAAAATACAGAAAATTTCGGATCCTCATACCTGAACATATTCCTCACATCAGATTGTGACGATTCCATTACTTTGAACTCTTCATCTGCCGATGTGAATTTCTATCGCTATGCAGATGCAGCGGGATGGGAAGGTAGTTCGATCGGCACATTTTTCTATATTTCATATGTCAGAAACGGCACGACCGTACTGGTCACAGCAGTTCCGTCTGAAGGACAGGCGAGACGTGCGATCTTTTTGGATGAAGGTAAGATTTGGACGCTTGACGGCGAAGAATATAATTTCGCAAGACAGGTGACATCAGACATCGTGCTTACGGAAGGTATTGTCGTAACACAAGCAGAGGATACAGGATCCGAAGAAGAGAAGGATATGACCATCGTCCTTGCCGCTGTTGCATCTGTTGTCGCGATAATCGTGCTGGCGATCATATTTCTTATGAGAAGGCCTGCATGAATTTGAGTAACTGAAAAGAGAGAAACGTCACTCAATGTCAGATATATCTTACTACTCTGATGTACAGTCATTCATTGCAATTCATCATGGCTTACTTTCTTCACTATGATTCGCCAGAACGTTAAAATAAAGACTTTTGGGATGTTAGTTGACATATACATCCAGCTATAGCTGGAAGGTGTAATGGAGTTGAAATACATGATAAAAAAGAAAACAGCATTGCTGAGTGTTGTCGTGATCTTTACGATGCTCTCGGCGTCATTGGTGCTGCTGATACCGAACAACGAAACATCAGCAGCAGATGATGACACGGTCATAAAGGAAGTGGAATTGACCATGACAATCGTGGTCGGTTCCAGAGGAACTGAACCGCCGATCACAGTACCCGAGGGTGCAAAGTACTCGCTCGCTGCCACAGGGATCAAAGGAACATGGGGCATGCTGAACAACTCAGCAGCAGGAACCGGGTACCTTTGGCAGGCAACCATTGACGGAACGATGGTCTTGTCAGAGGGCCTGGGGGCAGCTGCGTCGCCTTATGAATTCAAAGCTGACACAGTTCTCAGGGTCAACAGCATAAAGGTCACAGCAGACACAGGCTACACATTCGCAACGGGTGTGAAGGTCACTACGATCGTTGAGAGTGTTGTCACCGGCGAAGACGGCATGACGTCAACAACATCTGTCATACAGGACACAACAGGAGAAACCGGATGGGGTGCATCCCAATTGAGTTGCGCATTTCTCGTTCCCATAGCAACCACTTTGCTCACGTCACAGACAGTGTCGATAGGTGTACCTGCTTACCTGCCGGCAGGCGGCACAGAAGCTGATGCAAAGAACATGTTCATCGCGACGTCCGAGAACTACACTATAAAAAGTGTGGTGTTCACCGACAGAACGGGTTTGACACTGGACAGCGTTGACCAATTCGTTGCCGGCGAATCATATGGTGCTGTTCTGGTACTGTCGCCCGGTGAAAGATCCTGGTTCAAGATCAACGGGACCGGCACCCCTGCATTCCTGAACTATGACTTTGCAGGAGGAACTTGGGCAACCCAATTGAATCCTGACGGTAACAGATTCGATTTCAAGGTCACATGGGCCCACGCATTCACAGCAGTTGATATGGTCACTACGAGTGATGTCACAATAAACGGAATACCAACAGCGCCCGAAGGTAAGGTCTCGGACGTACCCATCGGAGCGAATTCCTCCAAATACGGAGCAACAGCGAATTGGTATCTCAAAGGATCTGACACACCTCTCGCAGTGAATGCAACATTCACTGCAGGATCCGAATATGTTCTGAAAGTAATGATGACGCCGGCTGCAGGTTATGGAATAAGCGAATCGGCAATCACTTCATCGAATATCGATTCGAAAGAGATGGTCAATGGATCACTGCTCGTAACATACAAAGCGATGACAGCAACAGAAGTGACTGAACCCGCGAACAATAACGGCAATGATAATGGAAGCAACACAATGATCGTGGCAGGTGCTGCGATTGCCATTGTAGCAATACTTGCGTTGCTGTATGTGTTCGTACTGAGGAAGTGATTATTCAGATAAGGAGAAGATAACATGATAAACAAAAAAACAAAGAATATTATGTTGGGAGCATTCATGGCATTCGCGCTGTTGTCCACGGCGTCCGTAGTGTTCATCATGGACTCAGAGGATACGTCCGCTGCTTCCATAACGAGTGTGAATCTCAACGTCACAGATGATTTTGCATACGGAAGTGCATTCCCTACAGTATCATCCCCTGCTGAGGATACAATGTACACGACAACGGCCACATGGCAGAAATCTGTCGAATCCACAACAGGATGGGTGGATGTCGGCGCAACGGAAACACCTGTTTCGGGTACAAATTACAGAATGGTCATCAAATCTGACAGAGTATCAACAGCTGACAGTTTTGCCACTGCCAGTGCCATTACCATTAAAGTAAAGGTCGGATCAGGTGAACCGAAAACACTTGTTTCAGGAGAGTTCACCCGTGCAGTCGGAGTGATAACCGTATACGTCTATTACTCAACGCCCACTCCATCCATTGGTGTCAGACCTTCGGTGATCAACATTACTGAAGCGAACGTAACGACAAACGGCACATTCGCTGTCGGACAATCATTCCCGACATATTCTGTGGCTGCGTCTGAGAACTACACAGTGAGTGCTGCTAGCACAAAATGGCAGAAGATGAGCGCCACAGGGTGGGTAGATGTTCCGGCAGAAGAGACCGCTCCGATCACAGGAAACATATACAGGGCAGTTATCGTTCTGACCCCTAAGACAGTATATGAATTCGAGACGGTCAGCATAGTCCTCAAAATAGACGGTAATGACAACGTTATAACAACCAAAAGCACAACCGGTCTCACGTCATATGTTGAGATCCTGCCGGAAAGTAGCGGAGCAGAATATATTGCTGGGGATTACACATCAACCGTAGCACTTGAGTATCTTCCGACGGGCATAACATCCTCAGAACTCAGCAAGATCCCGGTCGTGCTTCCGGCGAACATAGAACTGTATTCGGCGACATTCAGCAACGGAGGCAGTGCGCTAGAGGCAGATAAGAAGACAGTGGAAGGTGTGCAGTACAAAGTTGTACTGGTGTTGACGACCAAGGACGGATATTGGTTCAAGAACACCGGCACCACCTATTCAATACCCGGCGCGACAACAGCAATATCTGCGGTCACCAACGACTCGGACAAGGTCTTACTGCAAGTGACGATAACCCTCTCACCTTCAGCGAAGACCATGATCAGTATAGATGATGTGAAACTCAACACACCCGGAGAGTTAACAGCCGATACTCAGATCTCATCCTATGTTGTAGGCAATGGTAGCAGTCTGTATTCAATAGAATACAAATGGTATTTGAAGGGATCAACGACAGCACTCGCATCGAATGCTAAGTTCGCTGAAGGTTCTGAATATGTCCTGAAGGCAACACTCACAGCTAAGAACAACGCATTATTCGATACTTCTGTGAACTACAGCGGTATTGCAGGCGTAAGCTCATCCGAATTCGTCGGCGATGATCTTGTTCTTACATACTCTTCGTTGGAGGCTGTTTCGGCATCTGCGGAAGATGGCGGGGGCGATGATGGCGGCATGGATTTAGTTGTGATCGCATCGATTGCAGCTGTCATATTAGTGGCGATATTCGCAGTTGCCTGTTTCTTCCTGAAGAAATAAACCAAACCCTTTCCCCCTTTCTTTTTTTCAATTACTCATCAATCTGATCTGTCAATTATAAAATACAATGTTCAATGCATTCTTCTACATGAATATCAGGCATTATGACACCTGATCGCAGGAAGATATTGTTCATTTGAGAATGGTCTCGGAGAATGATGGTTTGCAAACAGACATGCAATTTTAAACGATAATTTACTTAAATGAATAAATGATTACGACATAGAATCTAAAATAAAGTTTAATGCTGGCACTATGCATATGGTGCACATAGTCATGCAGTTTACAACTGATTCTATATCCTGGTGGAAGCGTGCCTGTAATGTGTATGATGTTCAATACAAATCGCGTTAGATGAAGAGGTGGACAAGGTTCATTCGATCTTGTTATTCACTTCTTCTGCTGTTCCTTCGTTCCCGAGTTGACCGTTCTCTTCGGGGTACTCTTCGGTCGTCTCAACGATCACATTTTCCTGTGACTTCCTTAAGAACTTTCGTTCCTTTGCTGCACGTTCTTCTTTGACCACCGACCATGTCGGTTTCCTGTATGCACGGTGCATCAGATATATCGCTGCACCGACCAGTACGAAACATATTATCGCAGTGACGAGACTCTGAGATTCATCGTATCCTTCTACTGAATACGTCAGAACAGCAGATATACTGTCATCAACTTCGTTCACGAAGTATAACGGATAGGTTCCGTTCTTACTGATGTCTGTGCTTACGCTGTATGTTCCTGCACTTTCCGTTGCCTTTTTGCTTATGTTCTCTGTTCCGAAGTACGCAGTGAGTCCCGGAAGGCTACTGTTCCATTCTATCTCTGCTTTTGCTCCTTCAAGGAAGAACAAGTGTATGGAATCCACGGAGTATGTGAGTTCGAATGTTAATTGAAGATATCCTTCATATGCTGTTCCGAGATAGTTGTAGAATTCCAATACCGCATCATATCCTTCACGGTACTTTTCTGCGCTGAAGAAGTATGCTATCGTCTTGTCTCCTTTCCTGATGACCGGGAAGTCATCAGCAGGCATCTTGTCTATCTCTCCTTTAACATATTTCACAAACGCTTTGTGATTGTTCGAATCCTCTATGAAATAGTAATAATCATTTTCAGCATATGCCGGTATTGTTCCGAGAGCTGTGAATTCTGATGAATATACGTTCTTTACAATGATCCTTTGTGATCCCGAAGATGCTGCATCGGCAGACATAGGCATACAGACGCAGGCGAACAACACAGCTGCCAGGAAAATGGTCGCTGCAATACGTTTCATCAGATCTCCCTCCTTTCGGTCCTTACAAGACCTGCGATCAGGAATACTATACCGCACACCACGTTAACAATGAACGCTCCTATGAACGGTGCTGTGATGTCCACGTTGATGTCCTCAAGTAACATCATCATTGACACCGATTGATCAGAGCCCAAGTATGACAGGGCGACCTCTCCGAAGAAGCTCGGAATGTATCCTACTGCTCCTGCGAGCACTCCTGTGTCGGCCAACACCAGGCCTATGACCGGTATTACAATGAATATGAGCGCAAACGGGAGCATTGTAGAACCGCGTTCCATATACGTACTTATTCCGTATGTTATGGCACAGAACGCAAAGCTTCCTGCCATGCTGAGCAGTAACGCACTGCCTGCAGCAGTGAAACTGAGCGTACTGTACTGCATTGAGGCCATCATTATCGATATGGCAAAGGCTGCCAGAACCGTCGCCAGAACAAGTGTGTATCCTGCCAGGAACTTTCCAAAATAGAATGTTCTCCTCGACTGCGGGAACGGGAAGTTCAGATATGCTGTACGATATCTTATCTCAGAGGGTAGGATAGAACCGCAGATCATGCTTGCTATCAATGCGGTCATGACAGAAAGCATGGAAAGACATATTGCCATGTACCCTTCGCCTGTGTTCCCGACCTCTTCTCTCATCGAGTCGATGATTATGCTGTCCAATATCCCTGTGTAAACTATAGCGGGGATCAACAGCACCAGGAACACCAGCACGAAAGGTGTCGAACCTTTCATATACAGCTTCATTTGCGCATTGTAGACTATCCACATCTGGGCCGCCGGTGTCGGAAGGCTTTCTGTGTTAACGTTTGAAGATTCGTTCTTCATCAGTGTTCTGCTTTTTTCTGAAAAGAGAGATCATTTTACATTCACCTCTCCTTCTGTCAGTTCCATGTATAACTGTTCAATATCCAATCCTTTTTCGTTCATTGCAACCAATCTGAGCTTGTGTTCTTTGACGATGTCCAATATATGTGACTGGTCGTCATCGCTTCCTTTGAAATCTATGCGCACTTCGCGTTCACCGATGGATTCGACAGAACGTACTCCTGTTGCCGCTCCGAGGTCTTTGATAAAGAGTTCATTCATCGGTTCCAATATCCTCAGATCTATGTGGATCCTTCCGCCTGACGCTTTCACGTAATCGTGTATCAATTCATTGACGTTGCCGCTGGCGATCAGTTTTCCGTTGCGTATCATGCTGACCGAACCGCACATCTCAGACACTTCTTTCAGCATATGGGTGCTTATCAGCATTGTCAGATTCCTTTTCTTGAGACTTGAAAGCACCTGACGCATCTCTATCATCCCTCTCGGATCTAAACCCGATGTGGGTTCATCGAGTATCAGTATGTCCGGCTCAGGCAGCATGGCCTGTGCTAATATCGTGCGTTGCCTCATTCCTTTGGAGAATTTGCGTATGGATTTGTTCCTCCACTCCCACATCTTAACATCTTCAAGGACTTCCCTCGACCGGATCCCTATTTCGGCATCACTCATGCCGTACATCCTGCCGGTGTATTCCATTGCTTCTCCAGGCGTATACGTGGGATAGAACTCAGGGGTCTCTATGACGCAACCCACTTTGGCTAACGCATTTCTGTGATCACTTATGTCAATACCGTTGATGGATATGGAACCGTTAGTAGGCCAGATCAGCCCCGTGACCATCTTGAGTGTTGTGCTTTTACCTGATCCGTTCGGTCCCAGAAGGCCCATGAATTCTCCCTTTTTCACAGTCATGTTCAATTCATTCACAGCAGTGAACGAACCGAATTTCTTGGTAAGATCATGAATCTCTATCGCATTCTCGTTCTCAGTCATTTCAAAGGCTCCATACTATATCATCAGGTGTTTCCCAAGGTGCCGGCGGAATGCCGGTATAAGTTGTCGGCCCGTGACCGACAGCAATGTAAGTATCGGATGTCAAGGGCACAGAGGAGATGTTGCATTTGATCCACGATGTGCCGTTCCAGTTAAGCGAATGGATGTCGGAATTCACGTCTCCTATCCTGAATATCTCGCCTGTAAGGTCATTATATCCCAAATATTTTCCAAGTTTGGCACATGCGTCTTTGAATGCTTCATGCACCAGATCCCCGTACCCTGCGACCCAATATCCTTCTGCCACGAACTTTGACAGATCGGACGAGGAAGCGGACGTGGGATCGTTCTCATAACTGTCATAGAAGTAGAACAGCACAGCAGTCCCGTTTCCTTTCTCGGCGGACTCGCCGTAATACCATCTTATATCATCGGGACCCTGCCATGGTACTGGTGGATTGCCGGTCGCGGATCCTGCACCGTGGCCGATGGCCATGAACCTTATAGGATATGTTTCGTCACTGGTCAATGTTATCGTGGCAGACCACCCGTTGTATATCCATCCCATCTGATGGAAATTACCGTCGGTTATCCCATTCAGTGACGTTATCGTCCCGTCCTCACTGACGGTCACCTGGATACCGTATGATCCGCAGGCATCTTTGAAACAATCTATCTTTGTCTCTCCGTATCCTTTTACCCAAACTCCGTTGGCAATGTTCTTGTTCTTGGCCAGACCGCTGGCGGGGTTGTCTGTCACGTAAATATCATTGATGTGGTTATCGTAGAAGAAGAACTCAATGTAATGTGCATCATCCGATGAGGTATCATCATCAGCTGACAGAACAAAGACCATACCTGCTATGACCACAACGGCTGCAACGACCACAGATAGGAACTTACGATCTTTCATTGAACACTTCATTGTTTCTGCTTCCTTGACACGAATATTTCTGCGAGCACCAGTCCTGCCATTGCGGCGATCGCTATCGCCACGATGTACGCCGGATTTCCGGTCACTTCGTCGAGTTCACTTATTGATACTTCTGAATCGTAATATGCAACGGAATTACCGCCGACATAATTGTCTAAAAACCCGGATTCCATTGAGGAATACACTCTCAGCACCGGTTCTTTCACATTCTTCGTTGCGAACGCATTGGAACCGATGGATGGCGGAACGTTCGCTTCAAAATAAACTGCCACTAATTTAGTGCAGTCTGCAAATGCTCTGTCGCCGATGGTCTTCACAGTACCAGGGATCTTTATACTCCCGATTGAGGTGTTCTTGTAAAAGGCCTGACTTCCTATCGCCTGAAGGCTCTCGCTCAATACGACCGACGTCACAGAAGAGAATTGGAATACATTGCTGCCAACATACCTCACTGAATTGGGCATAACATATTTTCCGGTCATGGTCTGAGGTATCAGGACTATTTCCGTAGCGCTCTTATTGTAAAGTACTCCGTTCATTGACATGAAATATTGATTGTTGCCGTCAACGGTTATCGTTTGCAAGGCGAGACCTCTTCTGATCTCTTTATCGACATTGGATATGCTCTTTCCCAGATGGAGTATCTTGACGGATGTCAATAATACGGGCATCATGTCCACGGTCACTGTGGTCAGCCCTGCGCCGATGGTGATCCTTGTGAGTTTGGAACAGAAAGCTATCGAACCGTAACCCATATGTACGACACTGTCGGGTATGAATATCGAAAGCATATCATCGCAGTTCTGAAATGCCCAGTCTGAGATGTAATCAACGCTGCCGGGGATCTTGACCTCATACATACGGGCGAAGTTGAACGCACACTCTCCGATCGAGCGGACGCCATCGGGTATCAAATATTCCCTGCCGGCCTTTGACGCAGGATATGCTGTGAGTTCCATCATATCCTTTGTGAACATTACGTTCTCGAATGTTGTATACACTTCGTTATCCTCATGCACATTTATGCTTCTGAGGGCTGTTGTCTTGAAGAATGCTTCAGGGTGTATGAAAGAGACCTTGGCAGGTATATCCACGGTTTGAAGATTGGTTCCTCTGAATGCTCCTTTTTCGATCCGTTCGAGAGTGGATGGCAACGATACGGCAGACACCATAGGCCCCGCAGTGTATGTGAACGCTTCCGCACCGATCGATGTTACGCCTTCTTCGACGATAACGTTCGCCACACCGGTATACATCGGAAGGGCTATCGGACCGTCCTTCATCCTGCCGATACCGCTGATGACCATTGTGCTTGAGCTTCCGTATACTTCCCATATGAGATTGTCGCCGATCCTCCCCGACAAAGTGGGATCCTCCGCGGACACATTTGCAGGAATGACAAGGATCGCAGTCAGCGAGAGGCATACAACAACCATGATCGCAGGAACTGCAACTTTTCTCTTTCCTTTTAACAAGAACATAATAGCATACCCGTCAGCTGGATGTATATGCTGATTCATCCCGCAGGTCACTATTAGAAATGTCTGGCCAATCCAGTGTAAAGAATCAATCCATATACAACCGGAAAAGGCCTTGCACGATTACCCATATGAATACGGCACCCCTATAATTCAGACCGTGCGCAGTATGCGGAAGTGGCATCGAGATACCGTATCTGGTTGGATTACCTGTGTCACTATTTTGGTAAGAATGTTGAAATAAATATCTTCTGCTGGAACGAACCACATTTCCAATGCTCCGCAAGGAACATGTCAACGGCCATATGGCCAGAGGATGAGTCGGTGTTCAGGATTTACACACGGTGATGATGAGGCAAGCGCATGAAGATGTTGAAAATAGTGTTCATAGGATTGATGATCGCAACGCTGATGTCCTTGACATCGGTTGCATATTCCGATGATGCTTCTGCAGCAGAATATGATTCGGGACCGTGGACATACACCACGGACAATAATGGTAACGCGATCATAACAAGATGGTACTGGAACGATCCGAACAACGGCATCGTTGACGGTGTGCTGGAGATACCCGGTAAGATAAAAGCAAGCACAGACAGCGTGGAACGCACTGTTGTTGAGTTCAGAGGACCGGGTACCTCGACGGCATATCCTGTGTCAACATTCTTCTCTGCGAGTTGCGGTATAAATGAAATAATTCTTCCGGAATCGTTGAAAACATTATCGAACGGTGCATTCCGTGAATGCACCACACTTGTGAATATCGATCTCTCTTCCGTTACTCATATCGGAACGGTGTCGTTCTATGAGTGCTCATCACTCAAGAATGTGATCATGCCCACTTCAACATTCACTTTCGAGAAGGCTATCGGACAAGCGGTTCCTGCAGCAGGAGGAAGAGCATTCGAAAAGTGTACTTCATTGGAGTCTGTTGACCTTACAAATCTCAAAGATGGATATTGGATCAGGGATTTTGACGGATGTTCTTCACTTTACGATATAAAATTGCCTTCGGGGAACTATGCTATCCAACTATCCGGAACATCGATAGTATCAATAGACATATCGAAGGCATCTGAAGTGGGATCATTCGCGGACAACAGAAAACTCAAAAGCATAACAATGCCTGAGGTACCATATACGCTTCAGGGAACAACATTCTCCGGGTGTGTCCTGCTTGAGGAACTGGACCTGCGGAACATAATTTCCATCGGAACAACGTCATTGAGCAAAAGAGAGATGTTCGCACCATCCGGCATCAAGGAATTCATTCTCGGCCCGGATTCACCGTATGCTGTACTGGACGGAATGATCGTGAACAAGGCCAAAGACACATTGTTGTTCTACCCTTCCGCAAAGGCAGCCGATTTCAGAATACCTGACGGAATGATCGCTGTCGGAGATGCGGCGTTCGCGAATACGTACATCGAGACCATAGACCTGAACATGGTCGAGACAGTCGGAGACAGGGCGTTCTCAGACTGTGCCAGATTGACAACGGTTAATGCACCCGATCTGATAACCGTAGGGGAATTCGCATTCGGAGACTATCCGTCGATATACAGCAGGTCTTGTAAAGCACTCACGACCGTGATATCCCCTAAGATGAAGACTGTCGGGTTCTACGCTTTCGGAGACTGCACTGCGTTGATGATCACAGATCTTTCATCAGTGGAAACAGCAGCGACCGGTTCCTTCAGAGGCTGTACTTCTCTTGTAACGGTAGATGTGTCCCGTCTCGCTGAGATAGGTGACACATTCAGCGGATGTACATCACTGGCAGGATTCACAGCTTTGAATTCAGAAATTTATTCTGCAATTGACGGCGTTTTGTACAACAAGGACATGGATACATTGGTCAGAGTACCGGCGATGTGGGCGAAAACATCTTTCAAGGTTCCCGAAGGCGTTACCAAGCTCGGAGACCGTGTTTTCAAAGAGTATGCTGCCCTGATATCCGTTGACCTGACAGATGTGACCGAAATGGGCATAGAGACATTCTACGGGTGCACTTCACTTGAGACCGTGGACATAACGAACATCGTGAGAATAGGCGATAAGGCATTCTACAGGTGCGTTGCACTCAAGAGCATAGACCTTTCAAAAGCAGGATACATAGGAACTCAGACATTCTTCGGATGTGAAGCACTTCAGTCGGTGGATATGGTGAACGTCACGTACATAGGGTACAATGCATTCGACGGATGCAGATCGTTCACCAAGGCAATAGCACCGATAGCTGAATTCGTGGGAGGATCTGCATTTTCTCATTGTGACAAACTGCTGGTGATGGATTTCTCTAACGCAAAGCACGTCGGAACGATGTATGACCTTGTGAACCTGGTATCAGCAGACATCTCGAGTGCAGAATACGTAGGAGGGTTCGTCAAATGTAAATCACTGACATACATCACGATGCCCCAGACCCCGTATGTCATTGGCGGTGAGGGTGAATCGACTACTGCAACGGAAGCAAGAGGGTTCAGTGAATGTGATTCTTTGACAGAATTGGACCTTACCGGGCTGACACACATGTATGCATATATCGACTGTGACACTTTTACAAGCATTTACGCCCCAAACCTGATCAAGGGGATGTTCCAATGTAAGAACGTGACATACATGTATCTGCCGAAGATGACTGAATGTCTTATCAACAGCGCTTCAGAGGTCGTGATATACGCACCGGAGTGGAATGTCAGCGGATTCGGCGGGTCTGCGAGAGCACTTATCGTGTCGGGGATGAAGCAAACTACCGCAGGGATCCGAAATATCTATTTCGTGTCTGACTACGACGAAAGTAAATTCCCCGGTGTGATAAATGCTGCAACCTCGATCCACAGAGCAAAGGATGCAACAGGGTGGGATGAGAAATACGGAACGTTCAACTACGTCGAATACAGAAGCGGGAACGACATTGTTTTCATTGACGCCGCACCTGACGGAGAAAGGACAAGGCAATCGGTGTTCCTGGAAGAAGGAAAGATCTGGCTGCTTGACGGTGAGGAATACAATTTCGCAAGACTTGTGACATCAGACATCATTCTGACAGAAGGTACGATCGTCATACAGGCAGAAGACACCGGAACGGACGACAAAGATAATACCATGACGATATTGGCAGCGGTCGCATCGATCGTTGGAATCATTGTCGTAGCAGTGATATTCATTCTAAGGAGACCGGCTTAACTGTCCCCGTCTTTCAAACAACTTCCTTGATTTTATTCGTGTTGTTCACATTGGATTGTCTATAACACTCTATTGGCAATAACGTTAAAATCTTCTCTCAGAAGTTGTCAGAGCATTGTTTGTCACGCGTACCGGCGGCAAAGAGAAGGAAGGGGTCAACATCCGATTTAAAGCAGTCTGTTTGGCAGTAGGGGTCGTCATTACACTCATGCTGATATCTGTTCCTGTGGCAGGAGATGACGTTACGATCAATGAGGATAAGACCAGCGAAGAATTAGGTCTGTGGCTGATCGTCACCTATGGCCAGGATGTCCTTCTTCCTCCGACCATGTTCAACGTGGATTATCTGGATCCGAGAGAATACGGAATAGACAGACTCGACATGGTCAGCGGAATAAACGGCGCACAGCTGTTCATAAAAGCACACGAACTGGAATTCGGCAAAGAGAACGTCACTTCTGCGATGAACATGAGACGTGACGGATGGTTGTATAGGTTTTGGGATATAGAGGACATGGTTGACGGCTATTATGTTAACTACATGGTTAACGGACACATACCTAACACTTGCACCACCAACATTCCAATGAAAGAAGGAGGGATGATACACGTTTTCTTCTACAAGTTTGGCACAGGAGGGCAAATAAGATCCTTCGATAATTCTTCGCAGCGCGTGATAACAGGGGAAAATGTAACGTGGACCCTCAACGGATGGGAAAGTACGGATCCGGATGTGACTGCCTCCGAGACATCTGTATGGTTATATGTTGACGGTGTGAATGACATTGAACTTGGAAAAACGGACAAGAAGGGAAAGCTTTCTTATGCTTTCGATGAAGCGGGCACCTATTGGGTATACAGCTACGGTGCAAAGACGACCGTAGCATGGACACAAGTGATTGTGAGAGATATTTACACATCGGGAATTGAGATTAACGAAGATAGTGCGAACCTGCTGGTCGGCGAGACCATCGACCTGGACGCTACTGTTTCCCCCTCAAATGCAGACGTGACAGGTGTGCAGTGGAGTTCAAGCAGAAAGGACGTTGCATCTGTTTCGAAGGATGGTGTAGTCAAGGCAATTGCACCGGGAAGGTCGATCATAACTGCAAGAACACTTGACGGAGATTTCGTTACAAGTTGTGAGATATCAGTGAATTATGAGAACACAGGATATGAGAACAACGGAGACTCAGGTAAGACGATTCTCTACGTCGGGGTCGGGGCCATATGTATGATGGCCGTGGCAGTCGTTGTGATGTATGCCATCAAACGATAGGTGGCTGCATGCACGGAGAGTTGTCAACTTTGAAGCACTCCGCAAATTCTGCGAATAACAGAATTAGAAAAAAGCGCGTAATTCGGTCATTGATCATTGTAACGTCGTTGTACATGATATTTACGATCGCAATTCCGAATAACTTGTCTGCCGCAGCAGGAGGCCAGGGGACATCAGAATATTGGGAAGGAAGTGTTTACGAGTATGATACAACGTACTCAGATTTTACTTCAGAGATATTGGGATTCACCGCAGGAAATGGCACGGACATCAGAATAAAGTCTTCATTCGAAGGATTCAAACTTACGACCATCTGTTCGGGTTCGTTTGACGATGACACATTAACAAGCGCAATAGTGCCAGCATCAGTCATTATGATCGAAAGCGAAGCGTTCACATCGTGCGATTCTCTTACCGATGTATATTTCTTGGGAGACATGCCCGTCCTTGCAGACGCGTTCGATCCGAGTGTTACGTTACACTATATCGAAGGAAATTTAGGATGGTCATCATACTCAGGCAACAAAGCAGTTCTTCAGATACATCAGTTCACTTATCAGGGTTCAACACTCCAATATTATATCATCAACGGAAAGGCGACCGTGTGCGGACACACGAACGGAACGTCGATAACTATTCCGGATTCGATAACGGTCTCGGGAATATCATACGATGTTATATCGATAGGAGCAAGTGCGTTCTATCAGAACAAGACGATAACGTCATTTACATCCGGCAGTAATACAAGGACATAGGCGAAAGAGCATTCTACGGATGCAGTTCGCTTGATGTCGTAACGTTAAATGAAGGGCTCACTGCAATAAACGACGAAGCATTCAGACAATCTTCCAAACTCGGAACAACGGACGGAAAGGTGATCATTCCCGGCAGTGTGTTCTATATCGGGTTTGAAGCGTTCAGGATGTGTAACGGTCTCGTTACCATGAACATACCGGATACGGTCACATTCTACGGAGAAGGTGTACTCAGAGTATGCAGGTCTTTAAAAACAGTCACTCTGGGCAAAGGAGTGATCGATCTCGAACAATGGTCATTTGATAACTGTAACGATCTCGAGAACGTTACGTTACCGAACACGTTGAGAACGATCGGGAACGATGCGTTCACGAACTGTCCATCACTAGAAGTGATGAACATACCGGAATCGGTCAAATCCATCGGCGCAAACGCATTCAACAACTGCACCTCACTGATCACGGTGAATTTCTCAGGTGATCTTCCTGATATCGGAACAGGTGCATTCTTCGGCACTGCTGGCGGGTTTACGATAACGTATACGGCAGAACACGCAGAGTCGTGGAAGGATTATAATGAGTACCCTACAAAAGAATATGTCCAGGATGATGATGACGGAAACATAATGATCTTCGGCATCGTAGCGATCATCATCGTTGCGGTGGTGATCCTGTCCGCATTCCTTTTGCGCAGAAGAACTGCGTGAGAAAGGTATCAAAATATTCTTTGTGAACGATCGGGGGCAGTCCGATTTTTTGCAAAACATACATGGGGCGTCCGTAAAACATATAATGGCGGCATTTGAGTCTGCCGACCGCTGTCTTGAACCATAAAAATATGTCAAACGTAAGCTGCACTCATCTATAAGACCCGAAGAATCATGAAAAACAAGAGAGATACGGTCAATGAAATGGTCAAATACACGCTCAAAAAGCTTATCGACTTTGATAGTACCGCTCATGCGGCACTATTCTGATATGGACCGGGATACATATTCGGTTCGTGTGCACGCGAAGAAGCGAACGCTAAGAGTGATGTGGATATTCGCATAGATTCAGATGAACTGTGCAACACGGATCTGTGCGCACTTATGGTAAAACTTGAAAGAGCGATAGGGATCCCCGTTGATGTCATTCCATGTTCATTTCGGGTGTAATTATTCATGAATAAATTGGTAATTCTGATATGAATAAAATATTATTAAAAAAGCCATAATCGAAAGCTATTTAAATACCATTTATATACTGAGAAGAGGTGAAAGCATGGCAAAAATGAAT
>JGI994J12354_10000701_pt1 | contig 33607 bp, 31 predicted proteins | sample IntmicLarv3ML3BL_FD_12354 | JGI IMG/M metagenome (IMG submission 12354) | reverse complement strand
CTTGAAATCGGCGCGGAGCCGGAGGGCGGCGACGGAAAGTACCGGCTCAACATCGTTGTCAGCGACACCGGAATGGGTATCCGCGAGGAGGATATGCCGCAGCTTTTCGGCAGCTTCTCGCAGCTTGACACCCGCAAAAACCGCGGTATAGAGGGTACGGGCCTCGGCCTGCCCATTACGAAAAACCTCGCCGAGCTGATGGGCGGCGAAATCAAGGTTGAAAGCGTCTACGGCGAGGGTTCAATTTTCTCGGTTTATGTTATTCAGGAAGTTGAAAACCCGAAATCCGCTGTTATGCTCGACCCCGACGACGACTGTTATGTAGCTGTATGCTTTGAAAATGAAATCAAGGCGGAGACTCTTGTCGAGAAAATGCGGCTAATGGGCGTGAAATCCGAAGCTGTGATGTTCGGTTCCGGCCTCGGCGCATATTCGCACATCTTCTTCGACTACGAAAATTACGACGCGGTTCTTGCTGCTGCTTCGCCGGAGGCCAAGTTTGTCGCACTCTCGAACGAAATTATGGCAGGTTCTGCCCAGCCTACAGGCGTGCGCATGGTATACACCCCGCTGACGTGCTCGACAGTCGCGCGGATTCTGGACGAGAAAAGCGCAGGGATTCCGACAGCCGCTCAGGATACGCAGGAATATACCCTCAAGGTTCACGATGCGCAGCTTTTAATCGTTGACGACAACGAGATAAACCTCATCGTTGCGGAAAACGCGTTTCTGTTCTATGGTGGAACTGTCACGCTCGCCTCATCCGGCCGTGAGGCTATCGAACTTATGAAGGGAAACGACTACGACATCGTTTTCATGGACCATATGATGCCGGAGCTTGACGGAATCGACACCACTATGATAATCCGCGACATGCCGGACGAAAAATACCGCAAAGTTCCGATTGTCGCGTTGACGGCAAACGTCATCGGCGACGTGCGTGACATGTTCCTGAAAAGTGGCATGTCCGATTTCCTGTCCAAGCCGCTCGAGTACGCCGAAGTTGAGCGCGTGCTAAAGGACTGGCTGCCTGCGGGCAAGTGGACGCTCGAAAAGACCTCATAGATGTGAAAAGCCACCGCAGACCCAGTCTGCGGTGGCTTTTTGTGTTTTTTTGCAGATTGCGGCGGAGGCGCAGATATATTGTTGTTACAAAGCACCGAAATAAAACCCTTGTATATTTTAGAAACCAATGATATAATATACGTAAATAAACTGTAAAGTTGCGCAGTATGTCTGTACTTTGCCCGCCGCGCCACTTTAGAAGGAGAATTCAATGGAAATGTTGCCAGCATGCCCGATTGAGGCTGCGCTCCAAATTTTGAACAACAGCTGGAAAATTCTGATTATTCGCGACCTCAGCACAGGGACAAAGCGTTTCGGTGAGCTAAAAAACAGCGTCACCGGCATTTCACCCAAGGTTTTGACGGGCAACCTCCGCTCTATGGAGGAGGTTGGTGTCCTGCAAAGGAAGGTTTTCGCCGAAATCCCGCCGCGCACGGAATACACCTTGACAGAGCTTGGTGAAAGCCTGATTCCGGTCATCAACGCTTTCGGCAAGTGGGGAGCTGAGTTCCAGAAGAATTATCGCAAATACCTTAACACCGGCTCCGAGGACTAGTCTGACGACAACATGGGTTTCAGGGGAAGCGGTTTTCATGAGTCCGCTACCATCCGCGTTTTAGTGGGGGAACAAAATTTGAAAGAGAATCTTTCAAGCTTTGGTTTTGTACCTCTTCAGACACGACGCCCTGCGTCGCGTAGCGGCTGAAATTTCAGCTACGCCGAAACGGTACAACTCCCGAACAAGGGGGAGGAATATAGCTATGAGAAATTCAGTTGAGACGACGCTCGCCTTTCTAGACAGCAAGTGGAAACTGCCCATAATTTGCAACCTGCTCCTCGGGCCTAAGCGCTTCGGTGAGCTTCAGCGATCAGTCGGCGCAATAAGCAAAAAAGTGCTGTCCGAAAACCTCCGCTCTATGGAGGGGGACGGACTGCTCACCCGCCGCGCATACACCGAAATTCCGCCGCGGGTGGAATACAGGCTGACCGAGGTCGGGTACAGCTTCATTCCGGTGATAGACTCGCTTTGCAAGTGGAAGGAATCCGGGAAAATAGTACAGTAGCGGTTTTTGCCGCATGTAAGACTGGCGGCATGGGAAACTGTGCCGCTTTTTTGCTGGAAAAAGCAAACGGCAAACACAGAAAAAAGCGGCTTTGCCGCGAAATGAACATTGGAGGCAGAGAAATGCAGGGGAAAATGAAAGTCGCGCTTATGACAGCGATTGGTAAAATGGAATTTGCCGAGAGGGATATCCCGTCGCCCTTCGCAAACGAGGTTCTGGTCAAGCTTGAGTATGTTGGAATCTGCGGCAGCGACATGCATTACTACGAAAACGGCAGAATCGGTGGGTTTATCGTCGAGCCGCCGTTTGTCCTCGGCCATGAGCCGGGAGGAACAGTGGTCGAGGTTGGCGAAGACGTAAAACATTTGCAGGTCGGCGACAGGGTTGCGCTTGAGCCGGGAAAAACCTGCGGCGAGTGCGAGTTTTGCCGTTCGGGGAGGTATAACCTATGCCCCGATGTTGTGTTCTTCGCAACTCCGCCGGTGGATGGCGTCTTTCAGGAGTATGTTGCGCACGAGGCGGCGCTGTGCTTTAAGCTTCCCGACAACGTCAGTACGATGGAGGGTGCGCTGATTGAGCCGCTCGCCGTCGGATTCCATGCGGCGAATCAAGGAGGCGCGCACATCGGGCAGAGCGCGGTGGTTTTTGGCGCGGGCTGTATCGGGCTCGTCAGCATGATGGCGCTGAAGGCCGAGGGTGTCACGAACGTTATTGTTGTTGACATCATGCAGAAGCGTCTCGACAAGGCGTTGGAGCTTGGCGCGTCGGCAGTCGTAAACGCGGCCGAAACCGACGCTGTTAAGGCGATTATGGAGCTTTCCGGCGGTCGCGGCGTGGATTTGGCAATCGAGACTGCGGGCACGGAGATAACCGCGAATCAGGCGGTCGAGGTTGTGAAAAAAGGTTCGACAATAGTCCTTGTCGGCTATACGAAGTCTGGCATGGCGAACATGCCGATGGGTCTCGCGATGGATAAGGAGCTGACGTTTAAGACGATTTTTCGCTACCGACATATCTATCCGATGGCTATCGAGGCTGTCGCGAGCGGCAAAGTGAACATCAAGGGCATTGTGACCAACATCTTCGACTTTGACGACATCCAGAACGCGATGGACAAGAGTGTTGCGGACAAGGCAAACATCGTCAAAGCTGTCATCAAAATCTAAAAATGAGCAACAAAAAAGGACAGGCGTCGCCTGTCCTTTTTTGTTGTTTAGAAAAATCAGTCCAGCTGCACATACTGTGCCGCTGCATAGTAGCCCGCGTCGCCGCCGTTTGTGTCGGTATAGAAATAGCCATTTGCGGAAATGCGCCCGTCGATGCAAACGAAAAGCTTACAGATAAACCTGTCATTTCCATCATAGAAGGTCAACCATATAACATCATAAGTATAGTTTGAGGTGGAATTCTTCCTGAAAAACCGTGCTGAATTTATTTCGTCACGGATATAGCGGTAGTCCGAAGCCTCGCCATTTTCTCCGTCGCTGCGAACAGTGGCCTTGTTTTCCGCGTAGAAAAGCTCAATTCGCCCGCTCTCGGGGATTTCATACCGCAGAATAAGCGGCGCCTGAAACAGCGAATATACGACAATCGCGACGACGACAAGCGCGGGAACGCCGAAAACAAAAATAGCTTTGCGATTCATAGAGTCATCCCCTCCCGGAAAATCAATCAGTCTTGGGTTACTCCATTGCGGAGGCGAACACTGCCGCTATTGCGGCCTCGTTCGGCATACCCTCGTGCAGTTTTTCGCCGCCGACGAAAAACGTCGGGACATAGTAGTAGTCAAAACCGTCGGCGTAGTCGGGCTTTTGCCGCTCGTCGGTCATCTCGAACGGGATTTCGCGATATTCGGGATGCCCGGCGAAAAGCACGTCCATGATTTCAAGGGCGCGCTTGCAGTGCGGACAGCCGTCAAACATAAACATCTGTATTTTTTTCATTTTAACTCCTTTGGTAGTGCAGGCGCTCAAGCAGCGCAGATAAGACCGGCGCTTCGCCAAAATTACGAGTGCCGACCGCAGTCGGTGCGACGAAATTTTGAGCGCAGCCGAGGCTTATATGCGCGTCCGCGAGAGCTGCCATAGCTTGACAGGGACGCCTCAGCCCTTAATCGAAATTCCGAGTTCGCTGAGCTGCTTCTCGTCAACCGGCGATGGACACGCGCTCATCAGCTCGCTCGCGTTCTGCACCTTCGGGAAGGCGGTTACGTCGCGGAGGTTTTCCGCCCCGCACAAAACCATCGCAATGCGGTCAAGCCCGAAGCCCGCGCCGCCGTGCGGCGGGCCGCCGTAGTGGTACGCGTCAACAAGGAAGCCGAACTTCGCGGCGATTTCCTCCTCGGTAAGGCCGAGAAGCTCAAACATGTGCTGCTGAAGCTTAGCGTCGTTTATGCGGATTGAGCCGGAGCAAAGCTCCACGCCATTCAGAACAAGGTCGTACGCCTTGGCGCGGACGTTTGCGGGGTCGCTTTCCAGAATGCCGAGGCATTCGTCCATCGGGCATGTGAACGGATGGTGCATCGCGAGCCACTCGCCCGTCTCCTCGTCCTTCTCGAAAAACGGCATTTCTGTTATCCAGACAAAGTTGAAAAGCCCGTCCGGTATCAGGTTCAGCTTCTTTGCCGTCACGTTGCGTAAAGCGCCCAAAACCGGCAATGTTACGCTGTTTTTGTCGGCAATTATCAGCATAACGTCGCCCTTTTCGCAGCCGGAGTGCGTGCAGAGTGCCGCAATTTCCTCCGCCGTGAAGAACTTAGCAAACGAGCAGTTCGGCTCGTCGTCATTCCAGCGGATGAACGCAAGGCCTTTCGCGCCGATTCCGCGCGCGTGCTCGNCGAGCTTGTCAATTTCCTTGCGCGTAAGCTCGGCGGCGGCATTTTTCGCAACTATGCAGCGGACGGAGCCGCCATTTTGCACAGTCTCGCTGAAAACGGAGAAGCCGCAGTCCTTTACAAGCGCGGAGAGGTCGCAAATTTCCATTGCAAAGCGGGTGTCGGGTTTGTCCGAGCCGAAGCGCGCCTGCGCGTCGGCGAAGGTGATGCGCGCGAACGGCAGAGCGACCTTGTGACCAAGAATCTCTCCGAGAAGCTGTTCCATGTACCCCTCAAGCATTTTGAGGATGTCGTCCACGTCAACAAAGCTCATCTCAAGGTCAACCTGGGTAAATTCCGGCTGACGGTCGGCGCGGAGATCCTCGTCGCGGAAGCAGCGGGCAAGCTGGATGTACCGCTCAAAGCCCGAAATCATCAGGAGCTGCTTGTAAATCTGCGGCGACTGCGGCAGCGCGTAAAAGTTGCCGGGATGGATTCGGCTTGGCACGATGTAGTCGCGCGCGCCCTCGGGCGTGGAGCGAATCATCATAGGGGTTTCAATCTCGATGAAGTCGTTTTTGTAGAAATACTCGCGCGTGACGCGCGCAATCTCGTGGCGCATGATGATGTTACGCTGCAACGTTGGGCGGCGCAGGTCAAGGTAGCGGTATTTCAGGCGGACTTCCTCGCCCGCTGTGGAGTTGTCGGTAATTTCAAAGGGCGTTGTTTCCGCCTCGGCGAGAATGCGAAGCTCGGCGGCGTCAATTTCAACGTCGCCTGTCGGCATGTCGGGGTTTTTTGCCGAGCGCTCGCGCAGAGTGCCGCTTATCGCAACGACAAACTCGGTGCGCAGCGTCGCCGCCTTGTCGAAAAGCGCGGAATTGACATCGGTGTTGAAAACAGCCTGAACAATGCCGCTGCGGTCGCGCACAGTCACGAAAATCAGCCCGCCCAAATCGCGGCGGCGCTGAACCCAGCCGCAAACCGCGACGGGTTTTCCCGCGTCGGCGAGGCGAAGCTCGCCGCAGTGGTTGGAACGGGTAAAGTTTTTCAAAGTTTCCGCCATAAAATGACCCTCTTTCTATCCTTCTATAAAATTGCCGTTTCCGGCAGGGTTTCGTGATTAAACAGGCTCGGAAATTACCGTGATGTCGGCTTTTCCGGCGAGCTTTTCCGCTATATTTTGAATCGCCGCGCCGAAGTCGAGCGCATTTTGCTCGCCGCTTTGCAAATCCTTGACGGTTACGGTCCCCGCCGTGATTTCGTCCTCGCCGAGGACTGCGGCAAACGGGATTTTAAGCTTGTCGGCGTAGGAAAACTTCGCCTTCAGCTTCTTTTTTTCGGCGTGAATCTGGGCGCGGATTCCGGCGGAGCGCAGCCCCGTTGCGAGCGTAACGGCGTAGGTGATGTCGTCCGTCATCGGCAAAATCAGCACATCGGCGGGCGCAGTCGGCAGCGCGGAATTGATGTATTTTTGCTCCTCAAGGACGTAGAAAAGCCGCGTAAGCCCGATGGAAATGCCGACGCCGGGCAGCTTTTTTTCGGTGTAGTATTCGGCGAGGTTGTCGTACCGCCCGCCGCTGCAAATCGAGCCGATTTCGGGGTGTTCGGTCATGATAGTCTCGTAGACCGTGCCGGTGTAGTAGTCCAGCCCGCGCGCAATCGTGAGGTCGATTTTGAAATTTTCGGCCGGCACGCCGAAAGCGGACATATATCCCGCGACGATCGAAAGCTCGGAAATTCCAACGTCCAGAAGCTCGTTTTTGCCGCTGAAAGATTGCAAAGTCGCGACGGGGTCTGTGCTTTCCAACGTGTCGATAAGGGTTTTTGCAGCGGATGCGTCCACGCCGAAGTCCTCGCAGAGAATGGCAAGCACCTTGTCGCGCCCGATTTTTTCAAGCTTGTCCACCGTGCGCATAACATCGCCCGCCTGCTCTTTCAAGCCCAGAAGTTCGAAAAGCCCGCCCAGAACCTTGCGGTTGTTGACGCGGATTTGGAATTTTTTCAGACCCAGCGCGGTAAATGCGCGGTAGATAATGCTCGGGATTTCCGCCTCGTTCGAGATGTCAAGCGCGCCGTCGCCGATGATGTCGATGTCCGCCTGATAAAACTCGCGGAAGCGCCCGCGCTGCGCCCTTTCGCCCCGGTAAACCTTGCCTATCTGGTAGCGGCGGAACGGGAACGCAAGCTCGTTTTGGTTCATGGCGACATATTTCGCGAGCGGAACCGTGAGGTCGAACCTCATCGCAAGGTCGGTGTCGCCCTTCAAAAAGCGGTAAATCTGCTTTTCGGTTTCGCCGCCGCCCTTGGCTAAAAGCACCTCCGCCGCCTCCAGAATCGTGGTGTCGAGCGGGGTGAAGCCGTAGAGGGCGTAAGTGTTTTTCAGCACCTCGATCATTTTTTCAAACGCAACCTGCCCGGCGGGGAGAAGCTCCATAAATCCGGAGAGGGTGCGCGGTTTAACAATTACCATCAGAAAAACTCCTAAATTTTCAGTATTATCGCGGTGAATTTATACTATATGTTGAGTCAGAGCGCCTTTTCGTACAGGTAGAACTCGATTCCGTAGAACTCGGTTTTCCCTGCGCGGCGGTAGCCTACATGCTCGTAAAGCCCGATTGCCTCGTCGTTGTTCGCGTGAACGTCGAAGCGGACAGCCACAGCGCCCAGATCCCGTGCCTTATCCTCGCAGAGGGCGAGCAGCTTTTTCCCGACACCCTGCCCCTGAAGCGACGGGTGAACGCAAAGGCGGTGGAACACGGCAAATTTGCCGGGAACCCGCCAGTCGCCGTCCTCGAACCCGACATCCTCGTCAAAGTCGATAACCGCTACGCCTAAAAGCCCGCCATTTTCAGAAATCGCATGCGCCGCAGGGTTTTCAACACCCTCAAGCGCCCACATGCGGCTGCTCGCCAAATCACCCAGAAGCAGCTCGGGCGTGGGGTAGTGGTTGAGGTCCCAGCGCTTTCTGTCCGCAGGGGCTGCGGCGATGACGGCGCGGAAAAGAGCCAGAACCGCCTCGTGTTCGGCGGATTTGCCAAGTCGAATGTACATCGTAAAATCCTTTTCATTTTTTGCTTTACAAAATAAAATATGCCCCGCCGGCGGGCGGGACATATACGTCTCCGTCCGCAAATCTATCTATCGTGACCGGCGGCGCGCCAGTCTAGGTCGCCGCGGTCAAGCCCGAAAATGAGCATCTCAGCAGTGGCGACATTTGTCGCCATCGGTACGTTATTGAGGTCACACTGACGCAGAAGCGAGGTCATGTCCTCAAGGTCAGTCGGCGAGAGAGGGTCGCGGAAAAACAGAACCATGTCGATTTCGTTGTAGGCAATACGTGCGCCGATTTGCTGGCTGCCGCCCTGCGAGCCGGTGAGGAACGACTGTATTTTAAGCCCTGTCGCTTCGCTGACGAGCTTTCCGGTCGTGCCTGTTGCGCATATGGAATGCTTGGAAAGGATTCCGGCGTAGGCGATGCAGAACTGAACCATTAGCTCCTTCTTTGAATCGTGGGCGGTAATTGCGATGTTCATTTGAGAAACTCCCCTTTATATATATTTGTCAGTCGAACTGAGGAAGCGCAACCCGCGCCCCGGTAAGCCGCCGCGCTATGCGCAGGTAAGCCGCCGAAGCGCCGTCGGCGTGGTTTAAAACAAGAGGTTCGGAGCGGTTGGAGCTTGCTATAACGCGCTCATCCTCCGGCACAACGCCCAGAAGAGGAAGCCCCGTCGCGTCCATCGCGTCGTCGATGTTAGGCATGTCGCCCGTCGCCATAAGTTTCGGGCGAACGCGGTTGATAACAAGTTTCAGCTCAAGCCCTTTGTGGCCGACATCCTCACAGATTCGCGCGGCACGCTCCGCGTCGCGCAGGCTAGTGAAATCGGGCGAAGCGACGATAATTCCCATGTCAGCGCCGCGCGCCGCCATTTCAAGCCCCCTGCCAATACCGGCAGAGCAATCAACAAAGCAGTAGTCAAATTCGCGAGCGGCGAATCGCTCTAAAGCGACAAAGCTGCGTTCCTCAATGCCGTCCATGCGGAGCGGCGCGTTTAAAAGGTACAGCCCCTCAATTTCGCTGTGGCGCACGGCGGCCTCCATAAGTCCGGCGTGGCCGCGAAGAACATCACCGAGGTCAAGCGCGGTTTTGTCGGTAAGCCCGAAAAGAATGTCGAGGTTGCCGAGGCCGAAGTCCGCGTCAATGCAAAGCACGCGCAAACCCATCGCCGCAAGGCACGAGCCTATTCCCGCGACAAGCGAAGTTTTACCGACGCCGCCCTTGCCGCTCGCGACAAAAATTGTGCCCTTCATAACGCAAAGCCTCTCTGAAAGAAATACTTATCCAACATACGAACAGTATAGCACAACCGTTACAGCATTTACAATATTTTTCTCGCTTTTTTTCGCGTGAGGCAGTTTTATATCAGTCCAAAAGCTCATTTTCGGACGTAACGCTGTCCATTGCGTCGTTTATGCGGAAATACGCGTCAAAAATGTCGCGCGCGATTACGCCTATGCGCGAGCCTTTGCCCGCGTGCTCGACAACGACGGCGACGGCGATTTGCGGGTCGTCATACGGCGCGAATGCCACGAAAATACCGTTCGCTGAGCCGACGCCCGTCTGAGCCGTGCCGGTTTTCGAGCCGGTGCGAATCGGATAGTTTGCAAAAACAGCCGAGGCGGAGCCGCGCTCACTTACAGCAAGCATTCCCTCAAGCACGGTTTTGACGTTTTCTGGAGACGCGTCCAAAACGGCGAGGATTTCGCCCTCCGCGTCGTAGAGGGTCGAGCTGTAATCCGGCGCCTTTACGCTTTTTAAAAGGTGAGTGTTCTTCCGCGTTCCGTCGCCCGCGAGCGTCGCGACATAGGTTGCAAGCTGTAACGGCGAGGCGAGGTTGTCGGACTGCCCGATTGCCGCCTGAATCGTGTCGCCGTCCATCCAGACGCCGCCGCGATTGGCGCGGCTCTCTTTTCCGGCGAGGATTCCGCCGTATTCGCCAAGCTCCACGCCCGTCCTCTCGCCAAAGCCGAAAAGCCGCGCGTACTCGTTCAGCCGGTCAATTCCGGTAAGCCGTCCGACCTCGAAAAAGAAGTAGTTACAGCTGACGCGCAGCGCGTCTACGACGTTAACGCTGCCGTGAGTTCCGCGCGTCGTGAGGTAAATTTCGCACATCGGCGTGTAGGACGGAGCGTAGTACATGTAAATTCCCTTGTCAAGAATCTGCGTCCGCTTCGTGATTACGTTGTATTCCAAAGCGGCAAGAGCTGTCGTCATTTTAAAGGTCGAGCCAGGGGCATATGCGCCGTTAAAGGCTCGGTTTGTCATCGGGCGCAGCGGGTCGGCGTTCAGCTTGTTAAAGTCGCGGTTGAAAGTTGCAAGCGAGTACGTCGGGTAGTTCGCCGCCGCGAGAATCTCAAAATTTTTAATGTCCAGAACAACCACCGCGCCGCCAGCAACATCGGCAGAGCCGAGGGATGAGCCGGCTTCGCCGAGGGCTTTAATCTCGTTTATACGGTTCGCGAGCGCCTTTTCCGCCGCCTCTTGCAGGCGGATGTCGAGCGTCAGCATGACATTGCCGCCCGGCTCGGGGGTTTTGGAGTAAATTACGCTCGTGACCTTGCCGGAGGAGTCGCGCTCTTCGACCTGCGTTCCGTTTTTGCCGCGCAGCCAGCTTTCAAACGCCTTTTCCGCGCCGTCCTTGCCGACAGTGCCGTCCATCGGGTAGCCCTGCTCCTTCAGCGCGGGGTACTCGGCCTCGTAAATCGGGCCGACAGAGCCTAAAATATGCGCCGCGTAGTCGGTCGAGTACTCGCGCACAGTTTCGGTAAGGACGTTCACGCCGGGGAGGTCACGCTCTTTGACCGTTGCGATGAAGTCAACGCCAACGTCCTTGCAGAAGATGTAGCTCGCGATATTCAGCCCGATTCGCGGGGCGCGAAGGTCAAGCTCCCAGCGAATGCCGACAATTTCCATTGCCTTTTCTGTGCTGTACTCGTCGCCTACGCCATACTCCGCGCGCAGCCGTGCGAAAAAGTCGGCGGGGTTCGCGTCGCGCTCCCACTCCATCGCCTTGAGCCAGCGCTCCATGCGGCTTAGTGAGGTTTCGCTCGAAACGTCGCCGACGATGTAGCCGGATTTGCATTTCAGAGGAAGCGTGTTCGTGTATTCAATGCCGAGTTTTTCGCACAAAGTGACAAGCTCGGCGATAATTTCGTTTTTGCGCTCGTTCGGAAACAGCACAGTGTCAAACGCGATGTTGTAGCCGACGCGGTTTGTGACAAGCTTGCGCCCGTAGCGGTCAAGAATTTCGCCGCGCGGCGCGAAAACCTCGATAGAGCGGGTGATTTTCTTCTCGGACTGGCGATAGTAGCTGTCGCCGTTGATAATTTGCAGGTCGTAAAGCCGTAGCACAACAACAAGGGCAAGCACCACCGTGCAAGCCCCGAGAGCCATGAGCCGGAAAATAAGCCTGCGTCCCTCCATCGGTTTTCCTTTCTATAGGTCAGTCGTCCAAAGCCTTGCGCCGCGTGAAAATTTCGCGCAAGGGAAAGTAAATCAGCGGTGTTACCGCCGTCGAGTATAGAATTTCGGGCAGAGCAGTCGTGTATAGCGCGGAAAATCCCACGCGCCTCGTCATCACGAAAAACACGAGCATGTACGAAAGCGTCGCGACCGCGTTTAATGCCAGGCTCCACATGAGCGCCGTGACGAGCCTGCGCCGGAACATGTATGAGCACAAAGCACCTATGGCAATTCCGCCCGCCGCATAGATAAAAATATACAGTATTTCGCCACCGCCCGGGGTTTGGTATAGCAGCGCGCCGCAGACGACACCGAAAATCCCGCCCGCCATAACGCCCTCGAACATCGCGATTACAGCGACGACAGCGCCGCCGAAAACTGGTGCGATTCCGCCGATTCGCAACCGCGAAAACAGAAGCTCCTGCAACGTGAACGCAAGAACGGTCACAAGGGCGTAGCTTATCCACTTCAAAAAATCACGGTTTTTCATATTTATGACTATTCTTTCAAACTTTATTCAGTGATGTCAAACGCCGTCACGACAAATACCTGCGTCAGGCTCGAAAGCGAAACCGCGGGCTTGATAACTGCGTAGCCGCCGACGCCGCCCGCGCCCGGGCGAAGCTCCTGCGCGCTGCCGATTACAAGGTCGGACGGAAAAACGCCGCCGATTCCGCTCGTCAAAACAACGTCGCCGTTAAGGACAATTGCGTCCTGCGGCAGGTAGGTAAGCTTCAAAAACCCGTCGCCCATCAGCTCGAAATCGCCTTCGCAGACAGCGGTTACGCCCGTCCGTCCGATAACTGCGCCCATCTCGGCGGAGGAGTCGATAAGCGTCGTGACCACAGCCCAGTTTGTGCCGACCTCAGTCACCTGCCCGACAAGGAAGCCCTCCTCGTTAATGACGCAGTCAAACGCCTTTATTCCTTGCAGCGAGCCCTTCGAGAGGGTGAAGCTCGAAGTCCAATTCGAGGAGTTCCACGATACGATGTTCGCCATGACATACTCAAAGTCGCGCCGACGCTCGGCGAGGTTGTGAAGCGCGCGCAGCCGCGCACTCTCCTCCAGAGCCTCGGTGGAGTTTCGGATATCCTCCTCCATTTTGGCGATTTGTGCTTTGAGCTCAGAGTTCTCCTGCTTAAGCGCGTCAAATTCGTAGATATACGAATAGATGTCGCCAAAAAAGCCGCTTACCGCAGCCGAGGCGCTGCGAAACGGCGTGAGAAGCACACCGGTGATGTTCGCGACAGGCGAGGCGCTGCCCGAAAATAAAATCGTGACAAACGACATAACAATTACGATAACAAGCACAGCGGCAATCAGCATAAGCGTCTTGCTGCCGAAAAACTCCTTCACTAACGGTGCACCTCCTTTTCAAAATCAGTTTCGAGCGTCACAGGAGGGTAATCCCCGCGCCCTTCAAAAGCTTTGCCGTCAAAACAAGCGGCAGCCCGACAACGTTGAAATAGTCGCCGTCAATTTTCTCGACAAGCAGCGCGCCAAGGCGCTGAATTCCGTACGCGCCAGCCTTGTCCATCGGCTCACCGCTCGCGACATAGCGGGAAATTTTCTCGTCCGTAAGCTCGCGAAACAGCACCGAAGTTTCGCAGAATTCGCAGGCCTCGAATCCGCCGCGCATGACGCAAACGCCGGTGAAAACCTTGTGCCACCTGCCGGATAGAGTGCGCAGCATATCCATCGCCTCGCGCTCGTCGTGCGGCTTGCCGAGAACAATTCCGTCAAGCGAAACGAGAGTGTCGGCGGCAAGGACGGCGTTTTCGGGATACAGCGGCGCGACAGCCGCGCATTTCCGCTTTGCAATCATTGAAACCTGCTCTGATGGGGAAAGTGACGCGGGAACGCGCTCGTCCGCGTCGGTGATATGAACCTCGAAATCCGCGCCGATTGCAGAAAGAAGCTCGGCACGGCGCGGCGAAGCTGAGGCAAGAATTATTTTCTCCAAAATTAAGACCTCACACAGTAGTTTAGCCGAAAAAACGACGCTTTAGGCAAATTTGCGGTATAAAAACAGGCCGATGAAAATGAAAATTATCGTAGAAATCGACAGCGTGAACGAAAACCCGAATCGCAGCTTGAAAATCAGCAAATCGAGGTAAAGAGGCTCGGCTAGCGACAGTCCGAACTCGCGTGACAGCCCCAGCCAGCTTAAAAAACTCACACCCCGGCAAAGCTCGCCCACAAGCGACCCAACTACCGCGCCGCAGCACATCACAAACGCCGTCATCCATTTACTTTTCATAAGAAATACCGTCCTTTTTTAAGTTGTTGTCGAAGGTGTCGCCTGTTTTAATAAAGCGGAGATAACAATTTAAGGCTTTTTTGCAAGATAAAGGATATTATCATCAAGGAGTGTAATCCTGTCCCCAAAGCTTAAAATTGCGCCACGTATGCCACTGTAAAATTTAGATTTATCCGGCTCTTTCAATGTCAAATGAGGTGCCATTATTCTTGTCCACGAGACAAATTCATCGGCGTTGTACTCTCTGATTTTATGATAATGCCTGCATTCAAAATCCACAAAGCCGTAATTTGCAACATTTTTATACTCCATTTGCTGTGTATATGGGGTTTCCGGTTTGAAATATTCATTGTAAACATCTTGAATTTTTTCATATAGATTTTCATTGGCGCTTTTATAATCTGTTACGGTCATAAACATTGCAAATGTTCCGTCAGGCTTTAACATATCGTACGTTTTCGAAAAAGCGATTTTTTCAGGTATCCATTGTATTGTTGCTGCTGAGTATACTAAATCATATTTGTTTTTCTCAAATTCATACGTTTCAAAATCAGCATTTACAATTTGAAAGTTGTCAAGCGAGCTATATTTATTTCTCATGTTTTGCGTGAAATTTTCACCGAGTTCTATTGCAAAATATGAACAACCGGTTTTTAGTATCGGTTCAGTTGCCTGTCCTGTTCCGGGGCCAATTTCTAAAACATTTTTCCCGACACCAAGTTTTGAGCGATTTATGACATCGGCAAATAACTCGTTGCAATATCGGGTCCTCCATTTGTCAAATTCTTCAGGCGGGACTTTTTCATCAAATATTTTCCTGAAATCCATCTTAAATCATCCCATTATATATAAGTTTTCTGAGTTTTAAAATATACCACTAAACTGCGGGCAATTCAAGGGGATTGTCACCGCTTGAAAGATGTTTGCTGGATTGCCGGACTAAAGCTGTCTGTGGCGGTGGCGCGGATCTCACTTTTTTCCTGTAGACCCATACCCCCCGCTCCCGCGCTCTGTGTCATCGAGGGATTCAACAAGAACCAATTCGGCGCGGGTGTACGGCGTGATGATAAGCTGGCAAATCCGCTCGCCCGGTTCGACAGTGTATGCGGCGGCGCCGCAATTTATAAGCCCCGTGCGAACCTCGCCGCGATAGTCGCAATCAATAACGCCTACGCCGTTCGCAAGCGAAATTCCGTGTTTGATTCCAAGCCCGCTCCGCGCGTAAAGAAGCCCGACATTGCCCGCCGGAATCTCAAACGCTAGCCCCGTCGGAATAACACAAATCTCGCCCGGCGCAATGGTTACAGCTTCATCTATGCACGCCCGCAGGTCAAGCCCCGCCGAGCCGGAGGTTGCGTACTCGGGCAGCGGGGATGTAAGTCCCTTTGCAGACGGAATCTGCACAATTTTTAAAGTCATCTTCGAAGTCCTTTCAATATAAACGCTGATTTTACTTGTCCGCAAAGTCCATCTGCTTGTACATAGCGTCGGTTAACTCAATTTGATTAGTCAGGCAAATGTGCATAGGAATGCCGCGCTGTTCGCTTGCTGATACTTGAAAACCAAGGTTTTCATACACTGGTTTTTGGTTTCCCCAAACCCTGATGTCCAATTGAATTCCAAAGCCGGGCTTCAGCTTTTCTGTCAGAAAGCTAAAAACACGGGTAAGTAATTCCTGTTCAACACCCCGATTTTGGTGCTCCGGCGCGACCAAAATACTTGGGATAACAGCAGTTCCGCCGCCATCCCACATAAGCCGGACAGCCCCGATTGCGACACTGTTTTCATATGCGGCAACCACAAGCGCGCTGCCTTTTAGCTCTGCCTCTATTTGCTCAAGGTGGTTCTGCCGCCAACCCATAGATTTGCGGAGGGCGTTTATTTCGCCGGCAGTTATATCATTTTTATAAGTTGTTGACATATTTTATCCCCAGTCCACACGACCTTAACGCTTAACAAATTTTGAGTCGAGCGCGCCTGTAGCTGCGACCTAGCGAAATGCTTCGCATATCGCTCTCATAGCTCGCGTTGCTCGCAACTGACTGCGGCGTAATCGAGCGCGGCTGTAGCGCGATTTCTGTGTTTCCGTCCATTGAATTTACCGACCCCGCAATTTCGTAGCGAGTATGAATTACATCGTCAACAAGATTGAACCAACACGAGCAATTTCGTACTCGCATCCAAGCGTTTTTGCTGACTTTTGTCGCTACAAAAGTCAGTCGCCTGCCGGTGTGAGAACCGGCAAAAGACTAGATTTTACGAAAAACCAGCTTTAGGCAAGTAACTGCCAAGTCACATAACAGTGGCAAAGCCACGATAGTATAAACCACGCGTGTACGCATTCGGCTCATATGCGCCGCCGTTTTTGTAGCGGTTCAGCACAAACTCAGCTTCGCGCGGGTTTTCGGTGGTAAACATCAGCCGAATCGCCGAAAGGCCGAGCTTTGCAAAATCGTCGCTCTTGTCGGCGAGGAACAGCTTCTGCGAGTTTAGAATAACGTTGCGGTGGCCGAACTCACGCATGACGGGAAAGGCTGCGTTTTTGCGGTCAACGAGCGTAATGCTGTTGTCGCATACGCATTTTCCGTACTTGTTTTTCACGACGCACTGCTCGGTAATCATCAGCGGCAGCCGCCCGTAGGCAAGGATTTCGCAGCTAATCGGCTTCCCAATATCGCGGATTTGCGCAAAAGTAAGCTCGAAGCTCAGCGTCGCGGAAACGAAGTCCGCCGCCGCAAGTTCAGCGACACCCGCCGAGTTGAAAATATTCAGCCCGTAGTCGCCGCGCAGACGAAACCCGCGCTCGGCGGCGGGGAAAATCATGCCGAGGTTGCCGATAACCGCGTCGCGAATACCGATGTCCTTCGCCGCGTCGAGGCTTTCTGACAGCTTTTTCCACTGGTGGTCGCCGCAAATTCGCGGCAAAACGGCGGCGACAGGCACGGATTTTGCAATCTCCGCCGTGCGCTCCAGGTTCTTTACAATTTCGGAAAGCGGCAGGTATACGCGTGTCGGCCCGATTTCCAGAAGTTTTGCGCTGATTTGCTCAATTTTCATTGCCTGAACGGTTATGCGCGGCAGCTCGGTTTTTCCGCGAACTTGTGGCGGCGGGGTATATTCGCCGCCAGAGCGCAGCGGCGGACGGGCGCGCAAGGTTGTAAGCTCGTCCAAAGCCCTGCGGCGCAGCGCGTTGATTTCGGACACAGGGAGCGAAAGCCCGCTTTCAACCTGCGCCTTCGCGTTTTCGGCGAAGTAGGGTGTGCCGCCCGTTTTGTAAAGCTGGGTCGTAACCTCAGCGGCAAGAAGCTCGCGGTTCTGCGCACTTTGCGGAACTTCGCCGTAAACTGCGGTGCGGTTTCCCGCGCTGTCGCTTACGGCGAGGGCGGCGGGCTTCCCCGCCAGAATCTGTGTCGCAAACGTAACGCCGACGCGCGGATTTTCGCGCTCGCTCATGTATTCGGCGCGTGCCGAGGCGAAAAGTTTTTGAGTGTCATTTGCATTAGCTTCGCCGCGAGTGCCGAGCATTTCCTTGGAAACATTTCCGGTGTAATAGCCGTCCGTAAATCCGTCGCGGCTGAAAACGCGCTCCAGCGTCTTAATCTCCTCCGCTGTCGGCTCGCGCCTCTCTTTGACGGCGCGGCTGTAAATTCCGGTGACGATTGCGCTGTATTCAGGGCGCTTCATCCGCCCCTCGATTTTCAGGCATTTCACGCCGATTTGTTCAAGCTCGGAAAGGTGTACCGCAAGGCTCAAATCCTTGAGGCTCAGAGGGTATTCGTCGCCGCGTTCGCCGAACCCGTAGGCAAGGCGGCAGGGCTGGGCGCACATACCCCGGTTGCCACTGCGCCCGCCGATTACGGCGGAAAAATAGCACTGCCCGCTGTAACAGAAGCACAGCGCGCCATGCAGAAAAACCTCAACGTCAATCGGCGACGCGGCGCACAGGCGGCGAAGCTGTTCACGGTTCATCTCCCGCGCGGCAACAACGCGCTTAAAACCCAAACCCGCTGCGGCGCGCGCGCCCGCGACATTGTGAACCGTCATCTGCGTTGAGGCGTGCATTTCCAAATCCGGCGCAACCTCGCGCACCATCATCGCAACGCCAATATCCTGAACCAAAACCGCGTCCGCCCCGCTTTCGGAGATAATCCGCGCGGTTTCTGCGGCGGCGGGCATTTCGCGGTCGGTCACAAGTGTGTTCAGCGTGACATATACCTTCGCCCCGCGGACATGACAATAGCTCACCGCAGCGGAAAGCTCCTCCGGGGTGAGGTTTTTTGCGCCCTGGCGCGCGTTGAATCCGCCAAGGCCGAGATATACGGCATCCGCGCCGTTTTTTACAGCCGCCCGCACCCCCTCAAAGGAGCCGGCGGGCGACAGAATTTCAATAGGCATTACTTCTCGCCGAGGTCGAGGGTTTCCTGGTTTTCGTCCCAAACCTCGCGTTCAACCTCGCCGAAGTTGTTCTGCTCCGGCGCGGCGGGCGCGTCGAGTTTCACAGGCCGCGCGGACGATGGAATGCGGTGCTCGGGGATTCGGTTTTCAGAGGGTTTGAGCTTGGAAAGCTCGCGCTTCAGGTCGTAGTTCTCGTCTTTCAGGCGGCTGAGCTCGTCGAAATAATCCTTTAGCTGTGAGCGCAAATGCTCGGTCGAGTCGGCGTTTCTAAATAATTCGTCAGTGATGTTGACCGCCGCGAGGATTGCCGAAGCAACCGTCGAAAGGCCGCTGCCGTCGCTGACGGCGCGAATTTTTGCGTCAACGTGAGCAGCGACGCGCTCGGCGTATTCGGCGGACTCCTCGCCAACGAGGGTGAAATCCATGTCGAAAATGGTGACGGTGGTTTTGTTTTTCATGCCGCGCCTCCTGTTATTGATTAGGTGAATCAATCAGCCCGCTACCCAAAAAGTTTCTATATAAAAGCTGATAATCCGACTAATTATTCACACTAAATTATAGCATAGAGCGTTTTTTTTGTCCATGTTTTTTCGTAAGCTCCCGTTTTTTGAACCATATCCGGCAAGTATTGACGGAATCCTGCGAATATGCGATAATAAAAGGTATTCTACATGTAAGCCATACATGTAAGACGGAGGAATGTTAAGAAATGAAAAACACCGACAAAATTATGGACAAAATCGTAGCGCTGTGCAAAGGACGCGGCTTTGTCTACGCGGGCAGCGAAATTTACGGCGGACTTGCAAACTCGTGGGACTACGGACCGCTTGGCGCGGAGTTCAAGCAAAACGTAAAGCGCGCATGGTGGAAGAAATTCGTGCAGCAGAACCCCTACAACGTCGGGCTGGACAGCTCAATTTTACTGAACCCGCAAGTATGGGTCGCGAGCGGCCATGTCGTCAACTTCAACGACCCGCTCATCGACTGCAAGGCGTGCAAAATGCGTCACCGCGCTGACCATCTTCTAGAAGCCCACGGCGTAAACCCTGCTGGCTGGACAAACGAGCAGATGAGCGACTATCTCACTGAGCACAAAATTGCCTGCCCTAGCTGCGGAAAGGCCGATTTTACGCCTATCCGGAAATTTAACATGATGTTTAAGACCCATCAGGGCGTGACCGAGGACAGCGCAACCGAAATTTATCTGCGCCCCGAAACCGCTCAGGGTATTTTCGTTAACTTTAAAAATGTCGCCAGAACCACGCGCAAAAAGATACCGTTCGGCGTCGGGCAGATAGGTAAATCGTTCCGAAACGAAATTACCCCCGGTAATTTCATCTTCCGTACGCGCGAGTTTGAGCAGATGGAGATGGAATTTTTCTGCAAGCCCGGAACCGAGCTTGAGTGGTTTGACTACTGGCGCGCGTTCTGCAAGGACTGGCTGCTTTCGCTAGGAATCAACGAGGAAAACCTGCGCCTGCGTGACCACGACGCGGAGGAACTTTCCCACTATTCCAACGCTACGACGGACTTTGAGTTTTTGTTCCCGTTCGGATGGGGCGAGCTGTGGGGCGTGGCTTCGCGCACAAACTTTGACCTTACCGCGCACCAAAACGCAAGCGGCGAGGCGATGGAATACTTCGACCAGGAGAGCGGCGAGAAATTTATACCATATGTAATTGAGCCGGCCATCGGCGTTGAGCGCCTTGTTTTGACTTTCCTCTGCGACGCGTACGACGAGGAAGTTGTTGACGCGGAGAAAAACGACGTTCGCGTCGTTTTGCGCCTGCACCCGGCCCTCGCCCCGATTAAGGCGGCGGTTCTGCCCCTTTCCAAGAAGCTCAGCGACAAGGCGCGTGAGATTTACAGCGACCTTGCTGAGGATTTCATGGTTGATTTCGACGACAGCGGCTCAATCGGCAAGCGCTATCGCCGCCAGGACGAAATTGGTACGCCGTTCTGCCTGACCGTCGATTTCGCCACTGTAGGCGACGACGAAAAGGCGGGCGACGGCTGCGTAACCGTGCGCGAGCGCGATACAATGACGCAGACCCGTGTTCCGATAAGCGAGCTCAAAGCGTTTATTGCCGATAAAATAAGGTTCTAAGCTAAAAAAGGGGGAAAACTCCCCCTTTTTCCGCCATTCAGAACTAAAAAGGAGGAAGCCCCGATGAAAAAAGTTCTTGCTCTCGCGCTCGCGCTTGTCCTTGCAGTCTCGGTTTTCCCGTTTGCAAGTGCCGCGACAAAGACGATTTCCGTCACATGGGTGCCTATTACCTCGAACGAATTCGTCGTCGACACACTAAATGGTGTTCCTGCGGTTTACGCAAAGGACGGCAACATTCAATGTAATGAGTTTGCGATTCGCTACTACGAGGAAATTTACGGCGTGTACATGTTTGTGGGCGTTGTGCCGCCGATGTCATACGCGGGAGACCATTCGTACCGTGCCCTTGCCGCCGCCGAATCGCCTCAGACCGGCGACATCGTCTGGTGGTCGGCGGAGCAGAACAACGGCAGAAACGAGCACACCGCGCTTGTAAAATCTTATGAAAACGGCGTTATCACGCTGATTGAGCAGAACTGGTCATGGACAAACGGCGGCGTAAAACAGGCCGCGAAGGACAGAAAAATTGCATGGAATCCCGCAGATTTCACCGTTTACAGGCTTGTTGCCGACATACCTAGCACTTGGGCGCGTGAGGATATGATAGCAGCGTATAACGCCGGAATTTTGACCGAGGACACGGTGTACGGGTTTCAGGAAAACATCACCCGCAGGCAGTTTTGCGAACTTGTCGTAAACATCGCAAGAAAAATGAAAATCTCAATGTCCGCTCCTGCCCAAAGCCCGTTTGCTGATGTGGACAGCGAGTTTGTGACGCTGGCGTACAACCTCGGAATAGTGACGGGGCGCAGCGCGACCGAGTTCGCTCCGAACGCCAATATCACGCGCGAAGAAATGGCGGTTATGCTGCTGCGAATGATGGAAAAGCTCGGGAAAACCGCGCCCTCCGAAGCGGAAATTGACGAAGTCCTCGGAAAGTTCACCGACGGCGGCGGGGTCAGCAGCTGGGCGCGGCGCGGAATGGCGTTTTCCAACCTGAACGGATATATTCGCGGCAGCTCCGACACCACGCTTTCGCCCAAGGGCAACACCACAAAGGAGCAGGCGGTTGTTATGCTTATGCGGATTTACAACAGCAATTAGTCGCTGAAAACAACCCGAGCAACCAAAACCCACCTAACTTAGGGGCGCGAAAGTCGAAAAAGGCTCTCGCGCCCCATAAATTTGCCCGGTTGCTTGCAAAAGGCGAAAAAATCGCATATAATATATGAACAGCATTTCAAAATGCTGAATTTGGCGCACAAAACAGTATGTTTTACCCCGCATATTGTTTTGTGAAGCAACGAAAGAAGGATTTTTTATGACCGGCAAAAACTACTACATCACCACCCCCATCTATTATCCGTCCGGTAAACTGACCGTCGGCCACGCGTACACCACCGTAGCCGCCGACACTGCCGCGCGGCTTAAACGAATGCAGGGGTATGATGTCATGTTCTTGACCGGTACTGATGAGCATGGCCAGAAAATCGAGAAAAGCGCTGCTGTCGCCGGAAAAACTCCGAAGGAATTCGTGGACGGAATGGTCGCCGAGATTTTCGACCTCTGGAAGCTGATGAACATAAGCTACGACAAATTCATCCGCACCACTGACGACTACCACGAAAAAGCAATTCAGGACATCTATCAGCGCCTTTACGACCAGGGCGACATCTATAAAAGCGAGTACGAGGGTCAGTACTGCGTCGAGTGCGAGGCATTCTGGACAGACACGCAGGTTGCCGACGCGCACGGCGTATGCCCCGACTGCGGCCGTCCCGTCAGGCTTGAAAAAGAGGAGAGCTACTTCCTCCGCCTGTCGAAATACGCCGACCGCCTTGTTAAATACTACGAGGACAACCCCGAATTTTTGCAGCCGCAGAGCCGCGTAAACGAAATGCTGAACAACTTCATCCGTCCCGGGCTCAAGGATTTGTGCGTCAGCCGCACAACCTTCGACTGGGGCATAAAGCTGCCGTGGGACGAAAGGCATATCGCCTATGTCTGGGTTGACGCGCTTTCAAACTACATCACCGCGCTCGGATACGCGCAGGAGGATGACGCGCTTCTCAAAAAGTTCTGGCCGGCGGACGTCCAGCTTGTGGGCAAGGAAATTGTGCGCTTCCACGCGATAATCTGGCCGATAATTCTGATGGCGCTTGACCTCCCGCTGCCGAAAACCGTCTTTGGTCATGGCTGGCTCATGCTCAGCGGCGGCAAACTTTCCAAGTCCAAGGCGAGCGGCAGAAACGTCGTTGACCCTGCGATTCTGTGCGAGCGCTACGGCGTGGACGCGATCCGCTACTTCCTAATGCGCGAAGTTCCGTTCGGCGGCGACGGCGATTTTTCAAACGAGGCGCTGATTGCGCGGATAAATTCCGACCTTGCAAACGACCTCGGAAACCTTGTCAGCCGCACGGTTGCGATGAGCGACCGCTATTTTGGAGGGAACATCGAAGCGGGCGGAGAGCCTGCCGAAATTGACGGAGAGCTTTCGGCTCTTGCCGCCGAGGTTACGCAGAAATACGAAAAAATGATGGATGATTTGCTGTTTCCGAACGCTCTTAGCGAGGTTTGGAAGCTTGTCAGCCGCGCCAACAAATACATCGACGAAACCATGCCGTGGGCGCTTGCAAAGGACGAAGCACAGCGCGAACGCCTGCGCTCCGTTTTGAAAAACCTGTGCGAAACCATCCGCGTCGCGGCGATTCTGATTTCGCCCGTCATGCCCGAAACCTGCTCAAAGATTTTCGACCTTCTCGGCGTGCCCGAGGGTGGGCGAATCTGGGACGCAGTTGAGTATACGGTAACAGACGGCTGCTGGTGGCAAACGAAAACCGGCGCGCCGCTTTTCCCGCGCATTGACGCGGCGGCGGAGCTTGCCGAACTGCAAAAAATCCTCGACGCTATGGAACCCGCTCCTGCTGCTCTCGCAGAGCCGGAAAAACCCGCGCCGAAAGCGCCGGAGGGCGTTGCGCTGATAGGCATAGACGACTTCATGAACATTGAGCTGCGCATCGGAAAAATCTACGAGTGCGAGCCTGTAGAGAAATCCGACAAGCTTCTGCGGATTCAGGTTGACCTCGGCTACGAGAAGCGCCAGATTGTCTCAGGCATAAGTAAGTGGTACAGCCCCGACAATTTGATTGGTAAAAAGGTCGTAATTGTCGCGAACCTCAAGCCCGCAAAGCTTCGCGGCGTGGAATCAAACGGTATGCTCCTCGCCGCCGACAGCGGCGACCGCGCCGTCGTCCTGTTCGTGCCGGACGAGGTTGAGTGCGGGGAGAAGGTACATTAGAAGGGCGTAGGCGCTCGAGCAGATAAAATAAGACCGGCGCTTCGCCAAAATCACGAGTATGACCGCAGTCATGCGACGGGATTTTGAGCGCAGCCGAGGCTTATTTTATCGCCCGCGAGAGCTGCCGCAGCCTGACAGAGCGCAAGCGTCAGTGAATAATTGACGATAGGGAACTAGGATACTGCATTATTCAAAAATTTAATTTATGAGGAGGGATAACGTGCATTTAATTATTATAGGTGCGGTTTGCCTGATAGTGTTGGCTGTGATTTATCTTTTCAGTGGTCTACGGTCAACCTACCGTTTAGTAGTTCATATCATACTTAGTTTTGCTGTACCCATAGGGCTTGGAGTATTAGCATTTTTGTATACCCCTATTCCACCGGTTATTACAATTGTTCTTGTAGTAGTAGGCGTTTTTACTGCTATGAGAGACAGCATAAAAAGATATAAGGGAATACGTTCTCACCCCAGACCAACATTTGCAGATAATCCCGAGAAATATATGTCTCCCGAATGGAGGAAATATGAAGAACTAAAGGCTTCAAGGGAAGCGCTAGAAAAAATAAGCAATAATTTGGACAAGCAATGACGACAAATAGGCATGCGACAACACCCTGATACACACCAAAAGCCGCGCTTCGGCGCGGCTTTTACAACAATCCACAAAGGAGGCAAATCATGGAGATTAGAATCGCCTGCGACACGGACATTGAGGCGATAAAACAAATTATCGACAGGAATTTTGATGAAACAATCGCCCTCCACCACTCGCCGGAGATAGTGCAAAAGTTCAAACAACATAATTCTGCGGAAAGCTTGAAAACACAGCTGCTTTGGAAGAAAATATACGTTGCGGCGGAGGGAGAAAAAATTGTCGGGACAGGCGCGTTTGCAAACTTTGGAACAGCGGAAGCGCCGAAATACTCCATCTCAAATTTATATGTTCTACCGGAATTTCACAGCATGAAAATAGGAACAAAGATAGTTGAAATTCTGCTTGCAGAGGCGGAAAAAGTAAGTGCCCGTACATTCTATGTTCCGTCCACCAGAAACGCCGTCCGCTTTTATCAGAGCTTCGGCTTTGAAGTGGATGAAATTCAAACGGACACCGAAGATGAAATAACATGGATGACCAAAGTGTTGTAAACTCAAACAAAAAAGGACTGATTACCTTGTATTTTGACACACACGCGCACTACAACGACCGCCGCTTCGACAGCGACCGCGACGAGCTGATTCGCGCCATGCACGAAAGAGGCGTTTCGCTTGTTTTAAACCCCGGCTGCGACCTTGAAACGTCGCAGTTTGCGGTTAAGCTCGCGGAAACCTACGACTTTTTCTACGCCGCCGCAGGAGTTCATCCGCACGAGGCCGCCGCAATGACCGAGGCTGATTTTTCGGAGATTGAGAGCCTGCTCGACCATCCGAAAGTCGTCGCCGTCGGCGAAATCGGGCTGGATTACTACTACAACCACAGTCCGCGTGATGTGCAGAAGGCGGTTTTCCGCCGCCAGATGGAGTGGGCGCGGGCGCGGAACCTGCCGGTGATTGTCCACGACCGTGACGCGCACGCCGACTCGCTCGAAATTGTGAAGGAATTTCCCGGCGTTCGCGGGGTTTTTCACTGTTTCAGCGGCTCGTGGGAGTTTGCAAAGGAGCTTCTGCGCCTTGGCTGGTACATCTCGTTTACCGGTTCGGTCACGTTTAAAAACGCCGCAAAGCTGCCCGAAGTCGCGAAAAGCCTGCCGGATGACCGCATTATGATTGAAACCGACGCGCCGTACCTCTCGCCCGAGCCTGTTCGCGGGAAAAGGAACGACTCGCGCAATCTGGAACACATCTGCGCGCGTATCGCCGAGCTTCGCGGAGTTTCGACCGAGGAGCTTGCGGCGCTGACGCTGAAAAACGGCAGGGAACTGTTCCAAATCCCCCATCAAAAGCAAAAATAAACACACAGTTCTTCAAAAAAATGCACAACGGGCTTGAAATCAACGGACAAGACTGGTATAATTAGCACAAATTGGTTTGCTTGAAGCGAACCGCTTAGGAGGAACCTCACATGAAGAAAGCATTATCCCTGTTGCTCGCCCTCGTTCTGTGCTTGGGGCTGGCAGTACCTGCTATGGCAGGAGAGGACACGCCTGTTGACGCGGCTGTAATAGCGGCGGATAAGCTGTTTGAGCTTGGACTTTTCAAGGGCGTTGGAACCAACGAAGATGGAACACCGAACTATGCACTTGACCGTGCGCTGAACCGTATGGAAGCGGTCACAATGCTTGTCCGTCTGCTCGGCAAAGAAGCCGAAGCGCTTACGGGCGAGTGGGAAATTCCGTTCACAGATGTTGACGCGTGGGCCGTTCCCTATGTTGGCTACGCCTATGCAAACGGCCTGACAGCCGGCAAATCTGAGACAAGCTTCGGCGGACGTGACGCAGTCACAGCGTCGCAGTTCCTCACATTTGTCCTCCGTGCTCTCGGATACAGCTCCGACGAAGATTTCAAATGGGATGCAGCATGGGAACTTACCGATGAGCTTGGAATTACAGCGGGCGAATATGACGGTACTGCTGAGTTCCTTCGTGGCAATGCGGTTCTCGTTGCTGTTACCGCCCTTGACAAAACGCTCAAGGACAGCGAAAAAACCCTTCTCGAAGTAATTGAGGAAAACCTCGCCGCCGCTCCGGAAATCCCGGCCGAAGGTGAGGACGGCGAAACAGAAGAAGACGAGACCGAAACTCCCGCTGAGGGCGAAGAATCGGGCGAAACTGAAACTCCCGCCGAGGGCGAAGGAGAAGTTGCGTAAGTACAGTTTAAGTAACATAATAAAACCGCTCCGGAATATTCCGGAGCGGTTTTTGTTGTATAACTGAAATTATTCGGGAAAAATCGCGTCGTGCCGGAGCGGGAACCAGTCGGTCATTGCCTTTTCAACCATCCTGTCCCAGAAACGCCATTCGTGTCCGTAGCCCTCGACTTCCTCGAGGTGGACGTCGTAGCCGAGCTCTTTCGAGTGTGCGGCGGCTCGTCTTGTGGATTCAAGGACAAAATCCTTTGTTCCGACGGCGAAAATCATCTTTGGCAGGGGTTTACCGTTTTTGACGTTCTGTTCCGCCATAAACAGGGTGTCCGTCTCGGTGCCGGCTTCGCCGGTGTCCTCGGGAACAGGCCCGCCAAGGCGGATTCCGCCGTTTTTCTTGATGTACTCCATCATAAATTCGGCTTTCGGGCCGCCGACAGTTCCGCCGCCGCCCGACATAATCAGGGCGTGACTGTAGCGCTCGGGGCGCATCATCGCAATGCGGTACGCGCCAATGCTTCCCATCGAGAACCCGCCGATGAAGTTGTCCTCGCGCTTATCCGAAAACGGGAACATAGCGCGGCACATCTCGGGTAGTTCCTCAGAGATAAAGTACAGATACTCCGCGCTCGTCGGGTGGTTGCGGTATTGCGAATTGTAGGCGCTGGGCATGACGACGGCAACCTGATGTTCCTCGGCGTAGAGTTGAATCATCGTGTATTTCAGATAGTCGTTGTAGTCGCCGCTGCCGCCGTGCAAAAGCCACATAACCTGAAATTTCATCCCCGGAACATAGGGGTCGCGGTTTTTGATTCCGTCGCCTCTTGAATAGGTCGGCAAAATGATATTGACATCGGTCATCATGCCGAGCCGTTTGGAAAGAAAGCTCATGTGGATAAGTCCCATTGTAGTTTCTCCCTTCCGATAAACTTAACGGTTGAGGTAACGGGTGAGCGCCGCCTGCTGGATTGCGGTCGCGTCATCAATTTTCAAATCCTTGATTTTCGAAACAAAGTCGTCGAACTCGTCGAGAGATTTAGAGCCGTTGATGAAGCCGGCCGTGCATTCCTGAACATATGTGGTTATATCCGCCATGATGCGGGAGAATGTTGCGCTTTCGTCGAGGGTGAGGGTAATATCAGAGGGCATAACCCAATCGCTGCCGCCCTTTAGGAACTGCTTTGTCTCCTCGCGCTTTTCAGGGGCTTGGTCGTACTGGGGAGCTGTCCACTCAACGCCGACGCCGCCCATGAAGCAGTAGGTTACCAAAGCGACATTAAGCGCAAGCCCGTCGTTGTCCAGAATCAGGTCGGTGAAAACGGGGTTTCCGTTCGCGTCCAGATTGTATGTCTCGCCCTCAACGCCATAGTTGAGCATCATTTCGCCCTCTTCGCCATACCAGAAGTCGAGCCATCTGACAGCGATTTCGGGATTCTGGCAGGAGCTCGTTATCGCGGTTCTTGAACCGAGAAGCGGAGATATACCGCGAAGATGCAGCTCGTCGCCCTTGTTCAAGACGGGAAATGGCGCGCAGGCGATGTAAACATCAGGATTTTCGGACATTCCGCGCGTAAAGACGGAGTTGCCGACAAATCCGTCGCCGACCCAGCCGACAAAGGTTTCGTCCCTGCCCCACGAGGCGACGAGGGTGGAGACATTGAAAGAGATTTCGGGATACATCAGGCCGTCAGCGTACCACTCGCGCATCTGGGTGAGATACGCCTTGTATTCGGGCTGAATCGAGCCGTAGACAACAGTTCCGTTCTGGTTCATGAATGTCGAGGAAGCGTTGTACGCGCCCATCCATGTAAAAGTTCTCGGGTCTGTACCGTAGTCCCACAGGCTGAGGGGATTTTCATAGCCGCCATTATGCATTGCGCGAAGCAGGGTGTCCCACTCGGCAATGGTTTCGGGGATTGCGGTAATTCCGAGGCTTTCGGCGATGTCGCGACGGTAGCCGACGCCCGAAATCGGGTTTTTGTCAGGGCTGTAGAAATAGCCGAAGCACCAGAGATGACCAAGGTCGGTGGTGACCGCTTTTTCATAGGTTGAGTTTCCGGCAAGCAGCGTAGTGTAGTTCGGCGCAAATTCGAGATAGTTATCGAGTGCCAGGAATATCTCGTCCTCAATCGCCGCGTCAGGACCGTTTGCATAACCCTTTGTGGTTTGGCGCATGATGTCAGGCATGTCGCCGGAGACGATGAGAAGAGAGAAAATTTCTTCCGAGTTTGCGGCGGTGGGGTGAATCCACTCAATTTCAACGCCGGTAATCTCTCGCGCCTTAACCTGAGTCGGGTTATAGGAGTAGTCGGTGTACTTTGTCAGCGCCATTTCGTTGATAGGAAGCCAGAATGACAGCTTGTAATCGCCGGGGATGGGGTATGCGGCGGTAGGTTCATCCGACTCATCGGGGGCGTCCGATGTCTGCGAGGTTGCGGGCGGCGTCGAGACCGCCGAGGGCGAGGGGGAGGGCGTCGAATTGTTGTTGCAGCCGGCGAAAAGTCCGGCGAGCAGCAGAAGAGACAGTGCGAGGCATAGAAGCTTGGTTGTATTGCGTGATTTCATAGTTTGTTTCCTCCTAATAATTTATTGTTCTGTGCTTCTTAAATCACGCTCTAATTTTCACACAGCTCCGCCGCGACGGCAACTGAACAATCGTTGAAAACAGTGGACAATTCCTCAGAAGCCGCGCGGCGGGTATTGTACTATTCGGTTTTTCTGTGCAGATATGAGGGATTTACTTTGCGCTGCGGAATTTTACAGGCGTCACGCCTATAAGGTTTTTAAACACGCGGTAAAAGTAGCTCGTGTTGTAGTAACCACAGCGCTCGGAAATGTCGCTGACAGACAGGTTTGTATTCAAAAGCATTTCGCACGCGGCAGAAACGCGCGTCTGGTTCAGCTTGTCAACAATGCTGAGCGACGCCTGCGACAAATATGAGCGTCCGAGGTAGTTTGCCGAAATGCCAAGCTCGTCGGCGAGCTTTTCGACGTTCAGATTCGGGTCGGCAAAGCGCTCGGCGATGATTTTGTCGGCGCGTGCCGCGAGGCTGTAACCGGGGGAACTTTTGTACTCCTCAAGCTTTTGGAAAAACTTGAGGATAAAGGTCGAAAACTGCGCCTTGACCGCCCCAGTGTCGGAGAAAACAGAGATTTCAGGCAGGCTTTTCATCTCGGCAATCGCCCACCGGCTGACCTCGTCCGGGTGAAAGAGGAACGCTCGCGTCAAGTAGCGGCTTATCCGCGCAATGTCCTCGCTCCGCGCCGCAACTGCAAAAATGTCGTCAATCGCGGTGTAGGCAGCCTCGGCGTTTTCCGATGCGATAGAGTCGCGCAGCGTGCGCAAATTGCGAAGCAGCGCATCGTAGTACTCAAGCTGTTCATACGAGCCGAAGGAGGAGATTTCAATCGAGGCATCCTTCTCCCAAAACGGGCGGTTCTGCATGATGGAATCAATCCGTCGGCGCAGGTCGCCAAGCTCAATCGGAAAAACAGAGTCGTTGCTGTAGACAATGTTCGCGCTGACGCCCAGTGCCTCGCGCAGCGTTTTGCAAAGCTCTCGCGAAAGGAGGTGCAGCGTCTCGCCGTCGGGCAGTTCCTTATCTGTGAACAAAATCAGGTACAGCGTCCCGCGCTGCATCTGTTCAACGACCTCAACCTCAAGACCGTACCTGTCCGCGCAGATTTCGGCCATTACGTTGCCCGCCGCGTAAGTCAGCGCGCTGTACTCGGCGGCAGAAAGTGTGTCAAGAAGGTTGTTTCCGCCGTCGATTACCGTGTTCATCAGAATTATGCGCTGGGTCTTCGTGAAGTTTATGCCGTATTCCTCCGCTGCCTGCCGCCACGCGCTGTCCGACACAAAGCCGCCGTACAGCAGCGTGTGAAGGTACGAGGATTTCATCTCCTGCGCCGCGCGCCACGCGCGAAGCTCAAGAGAGTCTCCACGCCGCAGAATCGCCATGACCGGCGTTGCAATGACGCGTGACAGCACAAGCGCGAGCAGCGTCGAGAGCAGCAGCATTACGACGCTTATCAGCATAACCGAGCTCTGCGCTCGGCCGAAAAGCTCTGCCTCTCCGGAGCTTGAAACAAGCTGCACAAGCCTGAATCCGTAGTTCCCAGGTGCGGAAGAGACGAGGTAGCCCGCCGTTCCGCCGACTTTGCAGGCGGCAAAATCTGCTTTGGACGAGCTTATAAGCGAGGCAAAACCCTCGCTTGCGTCCACATTTTCGGCGAGCATTTCGGAAAGTCCGCCGTCGAGGAAAATCGTGTCGTCGCCCGAAACGATGGCAAAGCCGCTCGCGCCCGGACTGTCGTCACGCACTGCTTGCCGGAGAAAGCTAGCAGGGAAATTCAGGACAACGGCGCAGACAGGGCCAGAGTTTCCGCGATAGCCGTCGTAGCCGACTACGGTGAAGTACTCCGCCTCGTCAAAGGGTGAAACGACAGTGCGGGGGTATATTTTCGAGCGGCTCAGCCCGTCGCTTATCAGCAGCTCGAAAATTCCACTGTCGTAGTAGGCGCTTTTATCGTAATATTTATAAGTTGCGCTGCTGTTGAAAACGAGCATCTTGTCTGACACCGGGTTTATCAGATAGACGGAAGAAATCGTGTCGAAGGCGGTCATGTACTTTGAAACAGAGGACTCCATCTTCTGCCGCTGCGCTGTCGTCATGTTCGGATAGGCGGCGAAAAGCTCGATGTCTGGGTCGCTTATGAAAAACCGAGCTGCCGCAAATGCTCGGGAAATTTCTGTGTCCAGCGCCAAAAGGCGGTGTTCGACGCGGGTGTTTATGTTGCGCAGCATCCCGTCGCGCAGCTCGCCCTGAACATAGCCGTAGACAAAGAATGTGAAAACAATCGAAATGAGGTACAGCGCGGCGAAAAGCGGTACGATAATCCGCATTGCGGTTATTTTCTTGCCGAACAGCGGCTCCGGTTTCATAGCGCTCCCCCCCATTTTGCTTTATAATATAGTTTATAGTGATATTATATAGAATGTTGCAGTTTACGTCAATTGAGACAGCGCGCGAAACAAGGGGCGGCACAGCGTTTTGCCGCAAATTCCGGGGATTGCAGCACGATTGTACACTGGCCTCAGAATTGTATACAGGGAGCCCGAAGTTAATTGAACAGCTTAATTATACAATCGCACATCTTTACAGTGGCGTGCCGGCTCGCGCCGCGATACGATAGATACGCTTAAAATGACGCGTTACGCGATTTTTGGAGGTAGCCCACATTGAAAGTTTCAGCACCACAGTTTCTAAGTAAGATTATGAAGCAGGATTTACCGAAGGATTTGCCTGCGTCCGACGTTCGAAAAAACGTCGCGCAAATTGCCGTCCCCGCTTTGGTCGAGTTGTTTCTTACCCAGCTATGCTCGATGACAAGCACGATGATAGTTGGAGATTTGGGCACATGGGCAGTCGCGTCCGTCGGATATTGCGGGCAGCCGCGCTTCCTGCTCCTCGCCGTTTTCATCGCGATGAACACTGGCGCAACGGCGCTTGTGGCACGGTTTCGCGGCGCGGGTGAGACGGAGAAGGCGAACATGGTCATGCACCAGGCGATGATGATAACTGTGGGACTTTCGCTTCTGCTCGCGGCGTTGGGGTACATATTTGCGGAGCAGCTCGTGGTCTTTATGGGCGCTTCGACAGAGCAGACTGTCCTGAATTCTACGCGCTACATGCGGATTCTGATGGCAACATTCCCCGCAAACGCGATTACGATGGGCATAACCGCCGTCCTGCGCGGAATTGGCAAGACAAAAATTTCGCTTGTCTACAACATGACGGCAAACATAGTAAACGTTGCGATTGCGTTTTTGCTTGTCTATGGCATGTTCGGGCTTCCCCGGCTTGAGGTCGCCGGCGCGGGAATCGCGCTCGGAACCGGGCAGGTAATTGCGGCGATTATCGCACTTATTTATATGCATAAGGGTGTCGATATTCTGAGGTTGCGCCTCCGCGCGATTTTCAGCTTCAACGCCGAAATTGTCAGAAGTATGGTCAAAATTGGGCTGCCCGCGATGTTCGAACAGCTTATGCAGCGCGGCGGAGTGCTTTTATATACGCGCGCAGTTGCGTCGCTCGGGACAGATGTATACGCAACGCACCACATCCTTGTCAGCATACACACAATGTCGTTTATGAACGGGCAGGCGTTTGGAATTTCGGCAACCTCGCTTCTGGGGCAGAGTTTGGGGCGAAAACGAACCGACCACGGCAGGTCGTATGTGCAGTATTGCCGTCGTTGCGGAATGATAATTTCCGTTTTCGTCGCGGTCGGGTTTGTCTTATTCGGCAAGCCACTTATGGGGCTATACACAAACGAACAGTTTGTAATCGACCTCGGTGCGAAAATGCTTCTGATAGTCGCGGTTATGCAGCCGCTGCAATCGTCGCAGCTCGTTTTAAGCGGCGCGCTGCGCGGCGCGGGAGACACGCGCGCAATTGCGATTTGTACCATGTTCAGCACGCTTTTAATGCGCGCGGTGCTCGCTATTTTCCTAATACAGGTTGTGCAGATTGGCATACTCGGCGCGTACATCGCGATGTTTTCCGACCAGGCGCTGCGCTCGGTCTATACGCTTCTGCGCTACAACAGGGGCAAGTGGGAACACATGAAAATATAGTATTATAAAATAATTAATACGAAGGAAGGAATTGAAAAATTATGAAAATCACAGCATTGACTTTCGTCGCAAACCAGGGGCACACCGTCACCGGATTCAAAATCGAGGACACCACGGTTACGGCTGTAATCACCGACATCTCCGTCAGCGTCACGACAGCGGGGCGGGAGCCGAAAACCTTTCAGGCAAAAGTGACCTCGGTGGAAAAGACGGAGATTGGCCTCGTTTTCGCCGTCGAACCGTTCCTCTACAACGCGGACTTTACCGTCAGTGGTGCAGTAAGCTTCACAAAAGCGGACGTAACCATCGTGAAAACCGAAACGGTTGACGATTTCGCCGCGATCGACACAGGCAAGGCGCTCTACCGCCTGTACACTCCGAAATGCGACGGTCCGCGCCCGCTTATGCTTTTCCTGCACGGCGGCGGAGAGATGGGCTCGGACAACATAAAGCAGATGACCGGCACAATCGGCGCGGCAAAGCTCGCCGAGCTGTACCCTGAAATGTACGTCATGGCACCGCAGGCTCCGGGCGGAATTTCGCTCGGCGGCGCAAAAATCGGCGCAACATCCGCGTCGCCGGCCGCCGCGCTTACCGCGCTGTTTGACCCCGCGTCGGACAGGGGCTGGAGCCGCACATACCT
>JGI994J12354_10000700_pt1 | contig 33611 bp, 24 predicted proteins | sample IntmicLarv3ML3BL_FD_12354 | JGI IMG/M metagenome (IMG submission 12354) | reverse complement strand
CCCCGCCGAAACCGGAGGAAATGTCGCCTGCCGCGCCTGTGCTGGGCAAGGAAGACATCGGCTTGTCGGACGCGACAGTTTTCTGGGATAAAATTGCCGACCCGGCCGCGGACCCGGGCAACACGACGGAATACGAAATCATCCGTACGAAAGACGTGCCGATTCCGAAAGAATATCTGGATACGAAAATCGCATTTGCGGATTTCTTTAACACGAAAGTTACAGCGGCAAGCAAGGTTGGTTTGAAAACGCTGACAGGCGCGTCTCCGAGCTTTGGGATACTGGAATGGTCTGGTAGCGCGTTCGGCACGAGCCCGGCGGCTGTCTCGAAATATGAGTTGAAGCCCGGCGACCCGACGCTGCGCGTGCAGGATAAAACCCTCACGCCGAACACGCTGTACTACTACTATNTCCGCACGGTGCGCACGACGGCATCGGGACAAGTCAGCTATTCCACATGGAGCGTCATCAGCGTGACGTCNACCCCGGTGGCACCNCCNATCAATTTGGAAATGGTGCGCTACGGTGTGACATACAATGCCAAACGAGAGGCCGTTATCGCATTCGACGCGCCCATACCGGGCATCGCAGGGTTGGGGACGGATTTCGCGATACAAGCATCCTTGAAGCGCGACATGGACGAATGGGGCGCGCCGTTCACGCTTACTTCGGCGCAGCTTATCAGCAGCGTCGTCTCGCCGGATGACCTGACGTATGTTCGCTTGACGTATCGGCTAACGGGATTAGCTTCCGGCACAGGGTATGGTGTGCGCGTGCGGATTCAAGACTTGAAGCAGAACGACGCGTCGATTTATTCCAACATTGCGGAGTTCCGGACGGATTTCGATCAGGCGGATTATGACGACCAGAAGAACAACGACGACTGGTTGTCGTATTTGCAAGAGCTCCTCGCAGAGAGCGTGAAGCTGGAGTATTGGGACGCGAGCCGTACGAAGGTGTTCGTCGCGGTATACCGCCCGACGATGTGGAACACGGTGATGAACCGTACGAAGGACGGCGGCATTGTACTGGCGGAAACAACAGAGGCTTCGGCGGAGTACTATATCCCTGCGTCAAGCCTCACGGCAGCGAATGTCGCGGCGAAGGGTTTTGTCATCCGGCATGGCAACACGGAGACGGTACTCTCCCCGAAGATGATCAATACGAACGACAATGAGGCCGTATTGCGGGCGGCGCAGCGTATCAAGGATAAGAACGCTGCGGATTATTTCCTGCGCGTATCCGTCACATGGACGGTGGCTTCAAAGGATCGTAATGGCGTCGCGCTCCCGGTCAACAACGCTACACCTGTATCGGACGAGGTGACGGTTGCACTGTCGCTTGTGACGGTGAAGCAGGACATCAAGGCGTGGGACGGCAGTATGCTTCTGTATATGAACGAGACGCTGGCCGGAACGGCGATGGGCACGCGGTTGGAGCAATACATCAAAGACTGGAAGGCCAGGGGCTACACGAACGAGCAAATGGTCGTTGAGGCGCAGAAGGTGCTCGGGGACGTGAAGGTTTCCACGCTTTCGGCACGCGCGGCAAGTGAGCTGGCGCGTATCCGCGATACGGAAATCGTTGTGACGAAGCTTTCCGCGCCGATACTGATAAAATTGACGGATACAACACTTCCGGCGAATGCTGTCGTCGAGGGGTATCAGCGCTTACAGGGCAGTGTGTGGGCGAAGAAGGATTTGATTCGCAGCGGCGGGCTTTGGACGATTTCCGCAACGGCGGCGGGCTCGTATATCTTCACAAGAACAACAATTTCCCTTCCGGGGTTGAGCAGTATGCCGGGCGGCGATTCTTTGCAGGCGCTGATCATACAATACGGCCTTGACGATTATTTAGGCAAAGGTTCGAATTTCAACTTGAACGCAACTATGTCCATGTATAATGTGGCGGGTGTGATGGCGCGGCTTGCGGGTGCGCCGCGTACGGCCAACCCGGTGGAATGGCTCCGCGGGAAAGGGTATACCGCCATCAACAACCGTGCCGGTGCCGGGGCGACAAACCAGGAAGCAATCTATGCACTGATGGCGATGTATGAGCAGCGCACGGGCGTAAAGGTGAGCACAATCCGTATCCGGAATTATGGCCTGACGGCGAATATGCTGTTGGATAGCCGCTATTTGGCGAGTGTGCAGGCGGCGTATGAGCTTGGCTTCTGCACGGACAAGGCGATGAAGCCGAAGAATGCGCCGACAGTGCGTGAGGTGCTTCAAATGCTGTCCGCAATGCAGAAAAAAATTAAGTTTTAAGGAGGCGCGCGGTGATGAGACGGAAGGCTTGGAAACGATTGACAGCAGGGTTGCTGTGCGCTTTAATGATGGCGGGTGTTATGGTGCAGCCTGCGTTGGCGAATTCACAACTCCACATCGGTGACCTCAAGATTGAGCTTACGCCCTCGGCGGCGGCTGACCAATACCAGGTGCGGTTGAACTGGACACGCCCCCCCGCGCTGCCCGGTGATACACACCAGGCGACGACCTATAATCTCTTTATGTGGAATCTGACGCGGCGCGAAACAAAGCCGACAAATGCGTATAAAATAATTGATGACCCCGGAACAGGAACCGATAGAATGTACGAGGAAACCTTCTCCCATCTGGAGCCGGGCAGCCTGTATAAGTTTCAAATGCTTCCGATACACACACATGTCGTCGTAAACCCATCGACAGGTGTTCCGACTTTGGTGAATGCGCCATACGATACATCCTTACAGCCGGCGGAAGCATTGCTTCTGACGGACATCCGTGTGGAAGCTGCCGGCGTGGGGCAGGAACTGACTGTGACGTGGGACAATCCCTTCTTCGAGAACGGGCGGGAAATCTTCAGCGGGTATAAAATATATTACCAGCTTTACGGCGGAAGCAGCGGGAAGATTACGGATTCCCCCTCTGCGGTGACGGAAATCGTCATGCAGTCGAATCCGAAGCTCGTTCATACCGGGAGCAAACTTTCGTATACATTCCATGCGCCGGGGATTGAGCAGGGCAGGCTGTACGCTGTCGCGGTGGAGCCGCTGTACGGCACACCGGCGGTGGAATTCCGCAAGCTTGCGACCAAAACAACCATCACGGAAGGCGGCCGTTCGTATCCCCTCGCGTTTAGTGAGCGGGAATACCGCACGAACAATGCGTATGTCCGCCCCTCCTTGTATGTGGAGGAATCCGGGCAGGAGTTGATTCGCCTGTACTGGGACAGCTTCCGGCTGAGCTCTTTGAACATTGTTGATTTAAAAATATTCGAGAGTACGGACCCCAATATGGATGCCAAGCTCAACATCGGCACCTACAGCAGTGAATATGCCCGGAATTCAAGCGACATGTTTACAAGCAGGCCGCAGACGGCGCGGTATTACCAGCTTGAGGTTTCGTATAACGAAACGGTGAGCGGCGTCACGACAAGGCGCACAATGTCCTCTGAAATTATCCTCTATCTTCCAAATTATGAAGCGTTCAAACCGACAAAACCGGGGATTCTGGAGGTCAAGGACGCGGTTGGCAGCCCGCTTGGGCTGCATATCACATGGGAAGCCTTCACGCGGATGCCGTATAATGACATGGAGACGCAGCTCGCCATCAACGGGCGCTTTGTGGACCAGGATATTGAATACGACGTGTGGGTAGCGGACAACCTTGCGTACTTTGAGGACTCGTTGTTTACAAGCTACAAGACATTGGATTCGCTGGATGCGCACACGTTGCAAATGCTGTCTTTTCAGGATGGGGACTATACAAAGCAGGCGTATGCGCAGTCTGTCCGCACGTATGTCACGCAGGGGGAATCCGGCGCGTATGAAATCCGCCCGATTGTGGATAACAAGCTCTACTACGTCCGCATCGTTGCCCGGCGGACGAATAGTATATTGAAGGAGTCCTCCGACCCGGCGTATGCTTCGTATTTCATGATGCCGACGGGAAATATCGCCACACGGCCGCCGGTTGTATCTAAGCCACCTCTTCGTATCAAGGTGGTGGACTTGGTGGAGCAGATTACGGACAACTCCATTACCATGCAGTGGGATCGTAAGTGGTTTGAGATATATGACGGGGTGGACACATGGTTCACAGAAGTGGGTATCGAAGGAGACGTGCTGTATTTCGGCGACGATATCACCGACGCCATGCGCCAGAATGGGAACGTCTTGCAGTTGAACGACCCCGCGTACCAGCTTTCCGACAATGTACAGGATGGTAAACGCATCATTGAAGACCAAATCAGCGGCAAAATGGCGAATCCACCTGACCCTATGCCGCCATTGCGGATGGTGGATTTACGGCAGGCGCAGGTGGAAATCCGTGTGGTGGAGACGAGCCTGCTGTATGAAACGGATTATCTTACCTATATCAACGGCTTGACGGACGCGGATTGGACGACCATTACCCCATCGGGTGACCCGTTGCACCCGGAATATAAGGTGACGACGGCGCACGCACCCGTTGCCGGGCCGCTTGACCCAAACAAGACATACACCATCCTTTTCCGCCCATATGTGATATTGGCAGACGGGAAGAAGGCCGCGTACCAGCCCGCCGCGCTTACCGCGACGACGCTGTCCAAACGGCTTGACCCGGAGGTGACACCCATTGTGCCGGTGCTGGAGCCGGACGGGCAGACGGATGTAACCGTAACGGTCAAGTTCCCGTATGCGGATGGGTTGCAATATGAGCTCCGCTGGTCGGAGGTCATGTCGGACTACCCGGACGGCGGGCAGGTCATCAACGCCGGGGACATCGTGAAGAATGGCCTCGTCACGTCGAATGGGACAGACCGCACCATGCACACGACCATACGCGGGCTGTTCCCTAAGACGACGTATTATGTCTGGGTACGCTCGATTGCTACGGCGAACGGGGTGAATACGCCTTCTGGCTGGTCGAACCCGATTTCCATGTCAACCCTCAGCATTGCGCCGCCGAATAAACCGCAAGGTCTTGGCCTTGCCGCGGAGACGCATATCGACATCTATAATAAGGAAAACAACGCAACCTTGCTCCCGACGGGTTCCGATTACATGAACATCGTGTGGCTTCGTGATATTGTTGATGCGGAGACGGGCAGTGGCAGCATTTCCGGCTCGGATTTGGCCTCACTGTTGGCCAGTCCGAATTTTACGGGCATCTATATCGTGAAGTTTGACGAGCTGATTGCCAACCACGCGTATTATATCCGGGCGAAAACACGCTTAACCATTACTAAAAACGGAACGGAAAATGTGGCGACTTACCAGTATGTCGTGCAATTTTCACCCGAGGCGGATTTTATGGACGCGATGGAAATTGTCGTGGGCACAACGCCCGCCGGCGGGGACAGCGTTTCCGCGGAGTCCGGCTGGTGCGATGTGGTGCGTCTGTTCACGAAGCAATACACCGGGGAATATGACGGCGACAAGAACCCCGATATGTACCCCTTGCCGGAGCAGGATTTTGAAATAATCTATGACCGCGCGACGGATACGCTGACTTACCGCTTCCGTTCTACCGGCAAAGACAGCGGCGGCAATGCGGACAATATGGTCGACCAGCGGTTTATCTCCCGGCTTGTTTCGGAAGGTCTTGCGCAATACGAGCTAGATATGACGGGGTATGTTAACCTCATTGCGAAGAACCGCGTGCTGGTATTGCCGTATACTATTGTGAAAGCGATGGAGGAGATGAAGGTTTCGCTTGCATTGACGGCGGGTGATATGACTTTCACCTTTAAGCCGGGCTTCGTCAATGCGGCGGAAGTGAAAACGTTGCGGGATTACGGTGTTTCTTCGCAGATTACGATAACATTAAATGAAAACCCGACAGGCGTGGTGCGTCCGACTGGGCAAAGCAGCTTCGCCACACCGGCACAAAGGCTTTCTGTCACCGTGAAGACGCCCGCGAGCTCTGTCACGCTGGCCAGCCTTGCGGTACCGGCTACGCTTTCCATGAAGCTGACGAACCGTTCTGTGGCGTATGACAGCAATGTCGGCGCGTATTACTTCGACAAGTCGCAGAACGCATGGGCGCGTATCGACGGGAAATACGACTCCGTTACGGGGCGTATTGAGACAACGGTGCAGCGGGCAGGGGATTACAGCGTCATTGCAGTGAAAGCGCCGGTGCAAACCGGCACGCCGGATGCGGGGGCAAATGCATCGGCGTATGTCGTGAATGCCGCATTGTATTTTACGGATATGGCTTCGTATAACCCGAATGCGTATGTCACTGCGGGGCAAATGAATCAGATTCTATCCGCTTTGGCGAACGGGCAGAAGGATGTCGCCATCAACGTGTCGCTTTCGGGGGATGCGCAGCAGGCGCTTGTCCGGGCGGGGTTGTTCGTACAGGGTGGCGCGACTGTTTCGCGGGAGAATGCTGTCACAGCGCTTGTGAAGCTGTATGAAATCAAGACGCGGTTCCCGGTACAGGGCTATCCGATGCTCGCGGCATCGCCGTATCAAGACATCAACAGCGCTGCATCCGCAGCAAAGCTGCCGCTTTTGAAGGCGGGATATCTCGGCTTCTTCGGCGACAGAACGACCGCGTCGCCCAAAACCGCTTTAACCTTTAAGGATATGCTGTTGATGGTGGATATTATAGTACAGGACGCGGGATTGTAAACAATGCAGAAGGAACTGCCCATGCGGGCGGTTCCTTTCTATAAAAGGAGAGTGACTATGTTTCTAGGGGTTGTTGCCTGGTGCTTTGTCGGGATATTGTTTCTGGCGATTGCAATGTCTGTACGGAAGGAAGAAACACCCGTATCCTTCTGGAACCGGAAAAAGGCTGTCACAGCGGATGAAATTACGGATGTACCGGCGTATAACCGTGCGGTTTCCACACTTTTCATCGCATTTGCGTGTGGCTGCATTTGCTTGGGGTTGTTATTTTCGCTATATCTTTGGGCGGCGTTGTATTTAAGCTTGTCCTTGGTATGGCCGGCGCTGTTATGTGTAGGATACCAGTTGGTTTACCGGAAGTTCAGGAAATAATGCAGTCAAAAAAAGAGGAACAATGGAAATCAACCATTGTTCCTCTTTTTGTAATATACTTTATTACCGCAACGGCATCATGAGAATTTTGCCATGCCCGCGGTACACGTTCACAAGGCCTTCGCCGGATACGGCCGAGCCAAGCAGACTCTTGCCCGATTTCTCCACACGGAAATCAAGCGACTTCGACCAAGCGATGGCATAATTGCCATCAATCCGCATTTCTTCACCTTCGAGGATGATTTCGACTAGCTCCGCACGTGGGGAATTGCTTTCCAGCAACACAAGCCCTTGACCCTCCAGAGACAGGTTGAATAGACCCTCGCCGCCTGCCACAGCGGAAGAGAAGTTGCTGCGTGCGGTTACGGTGTGTCGCACGCTGGCTTCGGAACCGAGGAAGAGCCCGTCGTCCACGACGATACCGCCGCCCCATTCCTCCACGCGCTCAATTAGTAAATGCTTATATGTCGGCTCCAGCATCAGGTAGCCGCTGCCCTGATATTTCGGCTTGATGGCGGATTCGCCCGTGACCTTGCTGGAAATCATTTTGCCCAGCAAATCGCCCACGCCCTTGACGTTGGACGTCATGGACACGTTGCCTGCTGTCCATTGCATCGCGCCCGCGCTGATGATGAATTCGCTGTTGTTCAGTGTGATAAGCGCTTGCCGACGTCTGACGTTCATTTCGGAGCAGTAATACTTCGTCATGGCCTCCGTAGGATTGACGCTTAAGTCCTTCTTGTGCTCCAGAACTGTGATGCAGCCGAGCTGTGCGGTGATGCTGACATTTTCATTTGTGGTGAGATTGTTCAATTTCATGCTTAACACTCCCTTATGATATTTTATTTATTCTTTTTAAGAAAAAATACGCAACAAATTCATCCGATTCATGGCGGTACTGCCCGACTTGCTCATATCCCAGTTTCCGATAAAAAGCAACGCCTTGCCAGTTGAAGGTGTCGAGCCGTATCATATCCGCGCCCAAAGCTGCGGCGCGTTCCTCCAACGCATGCATCAGCCGTGTGCCGATGCCGCGGTGCTGTTCATCCACGACCACCGTTGAAACATAAAAAATCCAAAAGGCCGTCATACAGCCGTATGCACCGGCGGGAAGTGTTTCGTTTTCCGCCGCGACAACCAATACGGACGCTTCCGCTAAGACGTGGCGGCATGTGTTTGTCGTCATAGGCTTCCAAATTGGCTTCGATGGCCTCCACCTGTTCGTCCGATAAGTCAATGATTGCATCGCTTTGCTTATACATGTGCCACTTTCTCCTCCGGCGCCATTGCAAGATTTCGTTGTGCAACGGACAGCATGAGCTTGATGCGGTTCAACTGGTTCACCTCGCTCGCGCCGGGGTCATAGTCGATGGCGACGATATTCGCAAGGGGGTATAGCCGTTTCAATTCTTTGATGATACCCTTGCCTGTCACATGATTCGGCAGGCAGGCAAACGGCTGTGTGCAGACGATATTGCTCGCCCCGGAGTGAATCAGCTCCACCATTTCCGCTGTAAGGAACCAGCCCTCACCGGTTTGATTGCCGATGGAGACAATGGGTGCGGCCATTTCTGCCAGATGCTCTATATGTGTCGGTGGCTCAAAGCGCTTGCTTGCGGTGAGCGCGTCGCACATATGCCGCCGATACCATTCAATCGCGCCGACGACGACATCTGCCACCAGCCCGCTCCGCTTGCGGAAGCCCAGCTTCTCCACCTTGAATTTGCTGTTATATGTACTGTACAGGAAGAAATCCAGCAAATCTGGCACGACAGCTTCCGCACCCTCGGCCTCAAGCAGCCCGACAATATCATTATTTGCCGTCGGATGGAATTTCACCAAGATTTCCCCGACCACGCCGACCTTGGGTTTCACCATATCCGCATGAATGGGGAGCGCGTCGAACTCGTCTACAATCTGCGAAATATTATTCCGGAAGCGCCGCCGTCCGGCCTTTATAATATCCGTTTTGCATTTCTCGTTCCATTTTGCATACAAGGCATTCGCCGAACCCGGCACCAGCTCATACGGGCGCACGCGGTAGAGCACGCGCATGAGCAAATCACCGTAAATCAACGCTTGCAGTGAACGGTTTATCATCGCCATGGAATACGTCCAACCGGGGTTTTTCTCAATCCCGGATGCACTCACGGAGATGACGGGGATGTGCTCCAGCCCGGCCTTCTTCAGTGCCTTGCGGATGAAGCCGATGTAATTTGACGCGCGGCAGCCGCCGCCGGTTTGCGTGATGGCAAGGGATACATTGTTCATGTCGTAGTCGCCGGATTTCAACGCGCGAAGGAGCTGTCCCACGACGATGAGCGCNGGNTAGCACGCATCATTNTTCACGTATTTCAAACCAATTTCNACGCTCTCTCTGTCCATGGCCGGCATCATGACAACGTTGTACCCGCTCGCGCGGAAAGCCGCTTCGACAAACTCAAAATGGATTGGCGACATTTGCGGTGAAAGGATAGTGTGCCGTTTTTTCATATCTTTTGTGAACACGGCGCGCGGTATGACTGCGGCGGGGTTGTATATCGCCTTTTCTTTAGATGCGCGTTCCTCCACCGCGGCGAAGAGAGAGCGTATCCGAATCCGCGCAGAGCCGAGGTTGTTCACTTCGTCAATCTTCAAAAGTGTGTATATTTTCCCGGCTTTGTCAAGAATGTCATGTACCTCATCCGAGGTCACGGCATCAAGGCCGCAGCCGAAGGAGTTCAACTGCACCAGCTCCAACATAGGCTGCGTATTCACAAACGCTGCCGCCGCGTACAGCCTAGAATGGTACGCCCATTGGTCGCGAATCAACAAAGGGCGGGGCACGGCGTCTTCACCCAGATGCGCCACACTGTCCTCCGTGAGAACGGCGACGCCGTAGCTTGTAATCATTTCCGGGATGCCATGGTTGATTTCCGGGTCGATATGGTATGGCCGCCCCGCGAGGACGATGCCGCGCAGACTCTTTGCCTCCAGCTCCTTCACGGTGTTTTCGCCCGCTTTGCGCATATCCGCACGGAAGCGCTGCTGCTCATCCCATGCCGCGTCGTAAGCGGCTGCGATTTCATCCGCCGGGATGTCGGGGAATTCTTCAACCAACCGCTTTTGCATGAAAGCTTTGTCGTTCAGGTTGAAGAACGGGTTGCGGAAATCCACGTCATGCGTGCGGAGTTCTTCGACATTGTTCTTGATATTCTCCGGGTACGAGGTTACAATCGGGCAGTTGAAATGGCTTTCCGCCGCGGAAATTTCTTTTTGTTCAAACGACACACTCGGGTAAAAAATAAAACGTATGCCGCTATTAATCAACTCCATGATATGCCCGTGCACCAGCTTCGCCGGGTAACAGACGGACTCACTTGGCATGGATTCGATACCCTTTTCATACACCGTCCGCGAGGACTGCGGCGAAAGCTCCACACGATAACCAAGTTTTGTAAAAAACGTGTGCCATAATGGATAGTTTTCATACATATTCAACACACGCGGGATGCCGACCGTGCCGCGCCGCGCCATTTCCGGCGTGAGCGATTCGTAGTCAAACAGTCGCTTGTACTTATAAGCAAAGAGATTCGGCATGTCGCTGCGTTTTTTTTCCTTACCCAAGCCGCGCTCGCACCGGTTGCCGGAAACAAAGCGCCGCCCGCCGGTAAAGCTGTTGATGGTCAGCAGACAATTGTTTTCACAACCCTTACAGCGTGTCATGGTGGACTTGATTTCCAGCGCTGCAAGCTGCTCCGCACCGAAAAGCGTGGAGGCATAATTGGTTTTATATCGTTCCTTTGCAATGACAGCCGCGCCGAATGCGCCCATCAGCCCTGCAATATCCGGGCGAATGGCCTCGCGCTCCGCAATTAACTCAAAGCTGCGGAGTACGGCCTCGTTATAGAACGTGCCACCCTGCACGACGATTTTTTCACCCAATTCGCAGGGGTCGGTGATTTTAATGACCTTTTGCAACGCATTCTTGATAACGGAATATGCCAGCCCGGCGGAAATGTCGGACACATGCGCACCCTCTTTTTGCGCCTGTTTCACACGGGAGTTCATGAACACGGTGCAACGGGAGCCGAGATCAATGGGTTTTTCCGCAAACAGGGCGACCTCCGCAAAATCGGCCACATTGAAGTTCAGCGATTTTGCGAATGTCTCGATAAACGACCCGCACCCGGCGGAACACGCTTCGTTTAAGAGGACGTTGTCGATGACGCCCTTTTTAATACGGATGGCCTTCATATCCTGCCCGCCGATGTCGAGGATGAAGTCCACTTCCGGCTCAAAGAACGCAGCAGCCTTATAATGCGCGACGGTTTCAATCTCGCCGATGTCCACGGCGAGGGCGGCCTGCACCAGCAATTCGCCATACCCTGTGACGCAGGAATTCACAATCTTCGCACCCGAAGGAAGGCGTTTATAGATTTCTGTCAGCGCGCCCATGACGACGCGCAGCGGGCTGCCCTGGTTGCTTGCATAATACGAATAGCGCAGCGTGCCCTCCGTGTCGATAAGCGCCAGCTTTGTTGTGGTTGAGCCCGCATCGATGCCGAGGAAGAGGTCACCCTCATATCCATCCAGTGCCGCCTTGGCGACGGTGTGCTTATTATGCCGTTCGTGAAAATCGTCATACGCCTGCCTGTCTGCAAATAGGGGAGACAGACGGTTGATTTCATATTCAATCTGCTTGTTGTGCAGGAGGTTGTGGATAAGCTCATCAAAAGCATACGTCTCCTCGCCAGAGGCTGTGAATGCGCCGCCCAGTGCTGCGAACAAATGCGAGTTCGCCGGCAAAATGACCTCGTCGTCTGTAAGCTTCAGCACATCAATGAAGCGGTTCCGCAGCTCGGACAGGAAATGCAGCGGCCCGCCGAGGAAGGCGACATGCCCTCGAATGGGCTTGCCGCAGGCTAAACCGGAAATCGTCTGCGCGACGACAGCTTGGAAAATGGAAGCGGCGAGGTCAGGCTTCGCCGCACCCTCGTTAATCAAGGGTTGAATATCGCTTTTGGCGAACACGCCGCAGCGTGCCGCGATGGGATAAATGACCTTATGCTGCTCCGCCATTTCGTTCAGGCCGGTGGCGTCGGTTTGCAACAATGTCGCCATCTGGTCGATAAACGAGCCTGTGCCACCTGCGCAAATGCCGTTCATCCGCTGCTCCAGCCCGCCCGTGAAGTAGATGATTTTTGCGTCCTCACCGCCGATTTCGATGGCGACATCGGTCTTGGGGGCTGTTTTTTCCACCGCAGTCGATACCGCGACGACTTCTTGTATAAAAGGCACACCAATCCATTTCGCAATTGTCAAGCCGCCGGAGCCGGTAATCATCGCCTGGAAGCGGATGTTGCCCAGTTCTTCACTGGCCTCCACGAACAGCGCATGCAGCGCTTCTTGGATATTCGAATAATGCCGTGCGTATCGGCCGAACACGAGCGTGTCCGCCGCGTCAATCACGGCCAGTTTCACCGTTGTGGAGCCTATGTCAATGCCGAGCCTGTAGTTGTTTGTCATGTTTTTTCTCCCATTCCTCTAATACTGCCTGCCGTCGCTCTGGGAGCGAGGCGGCTGCTGTCCACGCGGCGGGAAAAGTTTCCTGCACAAATCGGGATTTCTTTGTTGTCTGTGTTATCAAATTGTGTTTATGTATGTAATGAACCATCATTTCATGAATGTCCCGCTTCCTGTCCGCCGACACATGCTCGTAACGTGTAACGGATATAGCGCCCGCCTGTTCATGCGACAGCAGTGTGGCATATACATCCGCGATATGTGTCTCCGTATAAACCGATACAGGTTGTTTCGATGTCCAAATTGCGCCATTTCCGATGGATTCCATCGTATCAGTTGGGTCCACGGTATACAAGCTGCCGCAACTGCCCTCATAAATTGTTTGCAATTGGTTTGGGAACTGCTCCTCGTATTGGACGATGCCGTTTTCCTTCACACCGCATGTAACCCAGTTGATATCTTTGTCAAGGATATAAAACAGCGCATATGCTTGGTTTGGCGTAAGATATACGATAGAATGCTCCCGCGGTATGATTTTGGTAAGGCCGCCCATGACTGTTCCGTGGTATAAAGTATAAAGATTTGCCATGAAGCGCCTCCTCTTCCTGCTGGAAAGAATAAGAAGCCGAATTCGGAGAATTCGACTTCTTTCGCAACGAATGGGGGGAGAAGGATTCGAACCTTCGAAAGCTCCGCTAACAGATTTACAGTCTGCCCCCTTTGGCCACTCGGGAACCCCCCCATTATCCGCATCGGATATTTCACCAATGCGGGTCAATGCTAATGATAACAAATTCACATTGCCTTGTCAACAATTCGCGGGAACTTCCATGAATTGCATTACAAGCAAGGCATGATTGCCGCCGCCGCGTCTTTGTCGAGCACGACGAGGACGTTCTGATGCAACTGCAACACGGATGCGGGCACATGCGGTGTGATGCCGCCCAAGAGGGTACGTTTCGCGATTTCCGCCTTCTTCGACCCGTTGATGATGAGCAGCACGGTCTTGGCCATCATGATGGTGCCGATGCCCATGGTGACGGCTTGCGTCGGAACCTCGGATTTGGAAGCAAAGAAGCGTGCATTGGCTTCAATCGTACTGTCATCCAAATCGACACGGTGCGTGCGTGCGGCGAAGGTGTCCGCTGGTTCATTGAAGCCGATGTGTCCGTTCAGGCCGATGCCGAGGATTTGGAAATCAATCCCGCCGGTGGCCTTGATTTTCGCCTCATACTCCGCGCATTCGGCAAGGCAATCAGCAGCCTCACCGTTCGGGATATTCACTTTTGCCATATCAATGTTGACATGGTTGAAAAGTTGCTCCTTCATGAAGTAATCATAACTCTGGTTGTTCGCCTTCGCGATGGGGAAGTATTCATCCAAGTTAAAGCTTGTCACGCCGGAGAAATCCAGCCCATTATCCTTGTGGCGGCGGATGAGCTCTTTATATGTACCAATAGGGGTACTCCCCGTCGCAAGGCCGAGCACGCTGTCATGCCGCCCTTGTATTTGCGCGGCGATGAAATCCGCACAAGTGCGGCTCAGGCCGTCGTAATCCTCCGTAATGAAAAGCTTCATGTTTCCGAGGCAATACTCCATATCAAATCCCCTCCGCGTTCAGAAACTAAAATTTCCGCCCGTAACCCGCGCGCTTCAGCGCGAGGACAAGCAGTGTGCCGATGACCGAAACGACAAGTAGTTCCGCAATGCCGTTCGTAGTGACAATACCGACCAGAAGCGCGATGACAATCGTCGAAACGCCGTCGCTTGTCTGTGCCAATTCCATCTGCACCATGGCGTCAAACAACGTCTTCGCCTGCGTGACATACAACATACCCAGCACGCCGACCGTGTTTGTGATGCTGCCCACCGCTGCGCCCGCTATGACGGAAACCAAATCCGACAGCTTGTTATTCTTCATGATACGCGACACACCTGCATAAACATAATATGAAGTAAGGCCAATCAATATGCGCGGTAAAACAGAGACAAGCGGATGTGCGATGAACGGGTCAAGCGGGGAAACAGGCAATGTAATGCAGTGAATCATGCTGATTATACCCATCGCCGCGCCGGAAATCATGCCGCAAACCGGCCCTTCCAGGATGGCGATGATGATGGTAGGCAAGTGAGCTATGGTAGCTTCTGCTATGGGAAGAGGGAACTTCCCAAGTGGTGTGTATGACATCAGCAATGTGATTGCGATCATCATACCCGTCATGGAAATACGTCGTACCGTGTGCTTTGAATCCTTGTACTGGTTCATGCTTTCACCTCATAGTGCAATTTGAAAAACAAACGGAATCCGTAAGTGTTGTAACGCTCTCTCTTTAGCCCGGTACATGAGCAAAAAAACAGCATTTACAGTCCGCAAAAAAAGACCTGTGAATGACAAAGCTGCATGTTCCTGTTGTTTTTACAAATTGCTATTTATAATCACACGGCGGTGATGCAAGTATTACAGCAGGAATTTATTGATATCCATCGGTTGTACCCATGTGCTGCCCTTGTAAGCGCGCATGTTCCCGCCGGAGATTTCATCAATTAAAATCACCTTGCCGCCGGACTTGCCGAATTCGAGCTTAATATCGTAAAGCTCCAACCCTTTCTCCGCCAGCGCGTCCTTAATGATACCGCAAATCTTTTTTGTCTGATTTACTACTTCATCATATTCTACATTCGTCATAATGTCAAGCATTACAAGCGCATCTTTTGTGAGGGGCGGGTCAAGGCGCGCGTCGTCTTTAAGTGTGACTTCCACGAACGCATCCAGCGCCTGTCCTTCCGTGCAGTAACCGCCGTAACGGCGGAAGAAACTGCCCACCGCGCGGTAGCGGCAGATGACCTCGACGCCTTGGCCGAACACTTCAGCCGGAAGAACAGTCATGGTCGCGTCGTCAAGATTGCTGTCCACAAAATGCGTTTCCACACCGTTTTCCTTCAATAAATTGAAGAAAAATGTGCTCATACGGAGGGATTCACGGCCAAGACCCTCGATTGTCAATCCGACGGAATTCTCGCCCGGATCAAACACGCCGTCCTTACCCGTTGCATCGTCCTTGAGTTTCAAGAGGTAGTTCCCATCGTCCAACTGAAATACATTCTTTGTTTTACCTGTGTACAATAATTTCATTGTCGCCACTCCATTCTTTTATTGATATATTATATGACGCGCTACGCGCGGATCATGCTGCGCTACGCGCGGATCATGCTGCGCTACGCGCGGATCATGCTGCGCTACGCGCGGATCATGCTGCGCTACGCGCGGATCATATCTGCAAAACGGCTCGCCGCGTGGGAGAATACCACGCCCTTGAGCTTCACCATCCCGACAGAGCGAGGCGTAAGACCGGGGGTGATTGGAATTTCAAACAATGTTTTATCATCAAAATGTTCCTGCGCGAACTCCCGCACGGCAAAGGCGAGGCCGATGTTCGCTTTCGCGAACTGCACAAGCAGGTCGTAACTGCCGAGTTCAATATTCGGGTGCAGCTCAACCCCGTGTGCGGCAGCATATGCGTCCACATACCGACGGGAATTGCTCTCCCTCTCTAGCATTAGCAGCGGCCATTCGGCCAGCTCTTCCAAAGACAAACCCGTCTTGGAGAGGGTGGCGTATCGGCTCCCCCCCACGAGACAATCCTGCACGGTGGTGCATTCTATGATTTCCAACGCGTCGTCCGGCTCAATCGGGAGGTTTACAAAACCGACATCCACTTGCCAATTTTTCAACAAGGCGATGGTTTCATACGTCGTACGGTTTGTAATTTTGATACTGATATTGCCGTGCGCCTCGATGTAGCGCTCAATGTAGGGAAGTAAAAAATGAGAAAGCAGTGTGTCACTCGCGCCGATTTTGATTTCCCCGGCTTGCAAATGCGCCATTTCCATATATTTTTGCTCCGCCGTTTTGATGAGATTCAACGCCTGACTGAGGTAGTTGTAAAGCACGGTGCCCTCTGCCGTGGGGCGGATGCCCTTTGATGAGCGCACAAGCAAGGGCTTGCCAAGGCGCTCCTCAAGCTGCTTGATGGCCATGCTGACGGCAGGCTGGGAGATAAAAAGCTCTTTCGCGGCCAAGGACATGTTTCCCGTACGGATGACGGTGCAAAAGATTTTATAGAGTTCCAACGAAATATCGAGCTGCATATACACACCACCATAACCGTATTTTATGTCAATCATAAAATTTATCAATTTTACTTATAAGCTTACTGCTATTATAATAAATACAAACGAAAAAATCAACAACTTTTTTTAGGAGGAATTCAAATGAGAGTAACTGGTACTTCCGCGCATGGTGTGCGCTTACCGATTATCAGCAAGGGCGATGATTTATCTGCGATTGTGGCGGCTTCCGTGGCGGAAGCGCTAGCGGCGGAAAAGCTGACGCTGCGTACATCGGATGTGATTGGTGTGACGGAGTCCATCGTCGCGAAAGCGCAGGGCAATTATGCCACGACCGAAGAATTGGCAGCAGACATCCGGGCGAAGTTCCCGGGCGGTACGGTTGGCGTTGTATTCCCGATTTTTAGCCGGAACCGTTTTGTAAACATCCTCAAGGGTATTGCGGCGGGCGCGGATAAGGTGTACGTGCTGATGTGCTGCCCGAATGACGAGGTGGGTAACCCGATTATGGATTTGGACGATATTGACCGGATTGCGCCGGTGTTCAACGAAGGGCCGGTTTCTGCGGCGAACTTCCGCAAGCTATCGAATAATTTCCTGCATCCATTCACACAGATGGACTATATGGATTTGTATGAGAAAGCGGGGAAGAACATCGAGGTGTATGTCTCGAACGACCCGCGGCATATTTTGCGTTTGACGAATACGGTCATCGCAGCGGAGATTCACAATCGCTTCCGTACGAAAAAGCGGTTGGAAGCGGCGGGTGCAAAGGTGGTTTACACGCTTTCCGACATTTTGGCCGCGCCTGTTAATGGCAGCGGGTATAATGAAAACTACGGCGTGCTGGGTTCGAACTTGTCAACGGATAATCGCCTGAAGCTGTTCCCGCGGGATTGCGAGGCGTTTGTGACGAAGACGCGCGAGGCGATTGAGGCGAAGACCGGCGTTGCGCCGGAAGTGCTGGTGTATGGTGACGGCGCGTTCAAGGACCCGATTTGCGGTATTTGGGAGTTGGCGGACCCAGTGGTGTCGCCTGCCTATACGGAGAGACTGGGCGGACAGCCGAGTGAGATAAAATTGAAATTCGTGGCGGACAATATGTTTGACGAGCTGAAAGGTGAAGCGAAGACGAAGGCAGTCGCGGACATGATTAAGGCAAAGGAGAGCGGTAAAGCGACTTTCAGCGAGGGGACGACACCGCGTAAGTATGCCGATTTGCTGGGTAGTTTGTGCGATCTTGTGAGCGGCAGCGGGGACAAGGGTACGCCGGTGATTTTGATTCAAGGCTACTTTGACGATTACGCGGCGGAGTAGGCGGAAAGATAAGTTCTCGGTGCGCTGCCCCGAATCCCGCCAAAGGGATATGTCCTTTGGAACTCGTTATGCCCCCGTGCAAAAAAATGTACGGGGGCAGCGTTATATAAGGAGGACAGTTATGGATATGGAAAAATTGAAAGGCGTAGATTACCCTGGGCGTGGGATTGTGCTGGGCGCAACGCCGGACGGCCAGTATGCGGTGCAGTTGTATTGGACGATGGGGCGGAGCGAGAACAGCCGCAAGCGCGTCATCGTTGTGGAAAACGGAGTTGTGCGGACGGTGCCGACAACAACAGATGAGCTGTATAAGGCGGATTTGGTGATATATCCGTTGGCGGCGGAGGCAGACGGCTTGTTTGTGGTATCCAACGGCGGGCAGACGGAAGCGGTTTGTGCAGATATGGCCGCAGGCCTGTCNCATGAGGNGGCGATTGNCAAGTGGCGGTTTGAGCATGATGACCCAATCTACACGCCGAGGATTACAGGCGTGACGAAGGTGGTAAATCAAACGAGCAGTTACAAGCTCAGCATTGTGAAACCGTACCGGAACGACCCTGCGACATGCCTGCGGCAAGTGTTTAGTTATGATAATGCGATGCGCGGGCAAGGGCATTGCATTCATACATATGCAGGAAATGGGAATCCGTGCCCGGCGTTTACGGGCGAACCGTTTATCGTGCCGTTATTCGATGACATAGATGAAACGCTGTGTACATATTGGGAAGCATTGCCCGCGGTATATTTGGTGGGTATGTATGTGCGGTATATCGACATCATTACGGGCGAAACGAAGCATGTCATCCGCAACGTATCCCATATATAACAAGTAAATGCCTCGCGGTTTTCGCGAGGCATTGTTAAAGCTTTTGGTTAAGCCTTTCTCGAAAAGCTTGCAGGGTTCGGATTGGCACCCCGAAAAATTATCCGTTCATTTTTTCTTTTACATCAGCCAGCGTCGCGCAAGCCGACGCACCGCCGATTTTCGTAACCGAAACCGCACCGCATGCGTTGCCGTAAGTCAGACAGTCTTCCATCGCCATGCCGTTCAGGAACCCGTACAAAAATCCCGCGTTGAACGAATCTCCAGCGCCAGTCGTGTCCACCGGCGTGACCTTGAACGGCTTCCCGCGTGTGAGCACGCCGTCCTGCACCGCCACTGCGCCGTCCGCACCGCATTTCACGACACAGATTTTAGCCGGGAGTAAATGTGCTGCTTCCTCCGGTGTGGCCGCGCCTGTGACATGCAGCGCTTCCGTCTCGTTCGGGAAGAAAATGGTCGTATACTTGAGAACTTCTTGCAGGCCGCCGTCCCACACGCCGGTGTCGTCCCAGCCCGCGTCCAGGGATGTCGTTACGCCCGCTTCCTGTGCCAGACGGAACAGCTCCGCCAAGCCCGGCCGCAGCGCATGTTGCAAGAAGAACGACCCCACATGGATGTGTTTCGTTTGTTTGAGCAATGAGAGGTCAATCCGCTCGAAATTAAATGTTTCAATCGCGCCGAGATACGTTACCAGCGCACGGTCGCCCCCGACATTGAGCGCAATTGTCACGCCCGTCGTTTCGTTTTTGTCAATGATACAGTGAGACGCGTCCACGCCCGTTGCGGAGAGTGCATTCAACGCGAAATGTCCGCCGTCGTCATCCCCCACAAGCCCGTGGAAACCTACGCGCAAATCCAAGGCCGCCAAGCCTGCGGCGCAAATCGCCGTGGAACTGCCTAGCACCTGCTTAAAAGAATCGCCCATAATCTCGCGCCCTGTCTGCGGAAGCTCCTTCAAGCCCGTCATGATGAGGTCGCAGTTCAATTCGCCAATCGCCAATACATCATACATAGTCGTCTGCCCCCCTTACGCTTTTGTGTACGGATAAACCGTCACACCGGAAACCACACGGGTAGCCGCGCCATCCGGGATGGGTGTGTCTGTCGTACGGCCGCCGCAGAAGGATACGCCGAAGGAAACAATCTGCCCGAAAATGACATACAGTGCGGAGAAGAACGCCTGCTCCAATGCGTCTGCGCCTTTTGCGGCGAAAGCATAATGGCAGAACGGCGCGTATTCACTTGCGAGGGTATCCGTGTAGGATACTGCCGCCACCGTGCAGGCGCGCGGGCCGTGGTATAGCTCCTTCAAAATATCAATTTCATATCGGCGTGTGTACGCATCCGCAGACAGGAACACGACGACAAGCGTGTTGTCTGTCACGAACGACTTTGGCCCGTGGCGGAAGCCCATCGGCGTGTCAAACAGGGTGGGGGTCGCACCGTTCGTGAGTTCCAGAAGCTTCAACGCGCTTTCCTGCGCGGTGCCCTTGCAGTTGTCCGCACCGAGGTAAACCACGCGGTCAAAGCCGTGCTTGCAAAGCGTGAGCATGTCTGCGTCGAAATTGGTGATAAATTGCTCCGCCGCAGCGGCTGCCAGTTCGGTTTGCGCGGCGAATGTACATTTGCACATGCCGGAGAGGAGTGCCAAGCCGGAGAGGTACATACCTGTCACGGAGCTTGTCATCGCGAAGCCGAGGTCGTTCGTTTCCGGCGGGAGAAGTACACAAAATACATTGTCCTTGTTGGCTCGTTTCGCCAACGCGCCTTCGGCGTTGCAAGTAATCATCAGGTGGAACACATTTGTCAGAACCTTGTCCGCCAGTTCAACCACGCCGACGGATTCTGGGCTGTTGCCGGAGCGCGCGAAGCTGACAAGCAGCGTCGGCCTTTCGGGCTGGTCAAAGTACAGTTCCGGCGAGGTCAGCAGGCTCGTTGTGCCGATGGAGCGGATTTGCCCGTTTTTGTGGTACGGATACAACACGGGCAGCAGTGCGTTGCCGATAAATTCGGAACTGCCGGCGCCTGTCATGATGATGTCGTAGCCTTTCTGCCCTGTCACCTTTGTAAGAAATGCCTCCGCATCCTCGTGGCATGCGTCAAGAAGAGCCGGGAGCTTACGGAAAACGGACGGCTGCTGCGCGATTTCCCGCGCGGTGTTGATGGCCCCCCCGTTTGTCAGCGTTTCTTCTGTAAAGCCTAGAAAGTTGTTCATGTTTCGTTCCTCCTGTATGATATGATTGGATGTTCCATATATTAGTTGATTTGCGGATACCCCCAGCTTGTGCCCCAGCCGGGCGGCGTCGGTGTTGGTACATCATAATGCGGCTCATCTTCAAGGCCATTCACATAATCGTCAAGCGACGGGTAGTTGCCTGACGGATTGATTGGGTCGTTCGGGTCGGTGATGGTGGGGCCGTGTGGGTCGATTGCGTGCGTGTGGATATCACAGACCTCATTGTCCAGCACGCCCTTCGGCACCTCGTACTGCTTATCCTGCACCTTTTCCGGCCCGTCAAAGGGAATGAGACGTGTGAAGCCGACCTTCGTCTCTACGGATTCCGCCGGGCAGTTTTCATGCGGGAGCTTTTGCGAATCCGTGCAAATGGTGTATTGCACATGCTGTGTGCAGTATTCCGTCGGCTGCGTGCCCGCGGCGAAAATTTCATTGCGGACGATGCTTGCCCCGCGCGGGTCGTGGTCGCAGAGTCCATCCACGGCAAGCTGGCCGGACACCGTGCAAATCTTCGCGGAGGTGATGCCGCTTGGCCGTTCAAAGTCCTTATATTCAAGTTCGTATGTGCGGTGGATTTCTTCCATAATATGGCTCCAAATCCGCGTATGCATGTCGCGCGTGGCGTTGTTGTTGTTCGGCATTTCCTGCGGCATATCGAAGCCGAGCCAAACCGCCGCCGTGTAGTACGGCGTGTAGCCCGCGAAGGTCAAGTCCTTCGTGCCGGTGGTCGTACCTGTCTTACCGGCGACGGGCATTTTCAAATCCGCGAAGCGCGCGCGCCCGCCTGTACCGCTATTGACCGCGTCAAGCAGCATACTTGTCAGCAAATACGAAGTTGTCTGCTTGATGACGGTGTGCGTTTCTGGCGTTTTTTCCAGCACGACATTGCCGTTGCGATCGAGCACGCGGGTGTAAAGCATCGGCTCAATATACGTGCCACCGTTCGCGATGGCGGCATAAGCCGCCGCTGTCTCCATTGTCGTCACACCCGTCGTCACGCCGCCAAGAGAGGTCGAGAGATTGTGTCCGTCCTGCGCTGTAAGTGTGGTGAAGCCGAAGTTCAGCAGGTAGTTGTATATGTTCGCCACGCCGGTGTCGTACATGTTTTTAACCGTGATGACGTTCATGGAATTGCGAATGCCGTTCCGCACGGTGTTCAGGCCGCGGTAGGGGAAAGCTTCGTAGTTGTACCAGTTGTTGGGCGCGTAATCCTGGTAATCGGGGTAGATATAAGGCACGTCGTCAATGACCGTGCCGGGCGTTATCAGCCCCATATCCAGTGCGGGAGCGTAGCTTGCCAGCACCTTGAATACGGAGCCGGGCTGCCGCTCGGATTTTGTGGCGCGGTTCCAGCTCCGGTCGGTCAGCTTCTCACCGCGCCCGCCGGAAATCGCGACGACCTTGCCCGTGAACTGATCCATGATGACGAAGCTGCCCTGCGGCTGCGGTGTGGCGTAAATGGATTCACCGTCGATGATGTCATCCGGGCCAAGATATTTGTCACGGAGTTCTTCCACCATCGCTTCTACGGCTTCAAAGGAAGGGATGTCCTTCCGTACCTCCGGGTGGTGCGTGACCTTGTTTGTCAGCGTGTTCCGCGTGGAAATGGTATAGCGCAGCTCCACTTGGAAGATGTCCGCGGGGAACCAGTCGTCGCTGGTATACGCCTCGTCCACGATGGCTTGTATTTTTTGGTCGAGATTCGTGAAAATCTGCAAGCCGGCATTGTATACATACTTGCTGGCTTCCTTTGTGGACCAGCCGCGTGCCGCTGCGAGGTCGTTGATGACATCTTCTATAACCTGGTCGACATAATAGCTGTGGAAGGAAGGTTGCTCCGCAATGGTTTGCTTTGTTGATTGCACCGCCGCGTAAGCCGCATCAAAATCTGCCGCGTCGTATTGCGCCTGCGTGATGAATTCAAGGCGCAGCATATAGTCCAGTGCCGTTTGTGCACGTTTGCGGTTTTTTTCTGGATAACGGAAGGGGCTGTTCGCGGAAGGGTTCTGTGTGATGGCGGAAATGATACAAGCTTCCTCCAGCGTAACATCCGCAATGTCTTTCCCGAAATAGAGTAGCGCCGCGGATTGTACGCCGTACTGCCGTTCCCCAAGCGAGATGATGTTCAGATACAGCTCAAGGATATAATCCTTTGCTTTTGCCTTGCCACCGTTTTCTTCCCCGCCGAAGGCTTCCGCCAAGTCTTCTTCATATTTAATGGCAAGGTATTGTTCCTGCAACTTTGTGGTGGGCGTGTTCCGCGTGAGGTTCAACTTGTTCTTAATCAACTGTTGCGTGATGGTGCTGGCACCCTGCGTTGGCGCGTCCGAATCCTCTAGGATGTTTTTCACATTTTCCACCATGGCGCGGGCAAAACCGCGGTAATCCACGCCGTCATGCTCGTAGAACCGCTCGTCCTCAATCGCGACAAAGGCGTGCTTCACCACATCGGGTATCTGCGAGGATGTAACGTACTCACGGTTTTCTCCGCTATCAAGCCGGTCAAATTCCGTTCCGTTGCCGTCGTAGATGACCGTGGTGTAGTTGAGGTTGAGGTCACTTACGCCAACCGTTTCAAGCTTCGGCGCGTTTTCCAATATACCCATGTACGCACCGACGAGGCCGCCCGCCACCGCGAACGCGGCGACAATCACAATGGTGATAAATGCGCGGAAGGCAATGACCGCCACCTTGTTTGTCACACGCTGCGCCTTGATTTTCGCTCTTCTTTTTCGTCTTTTATTGTTGTCCTTCGAATAATCCAAAACGTAATGCCTCCTTATAAACTATAAAGCAACTGCACTTCCGCTACTATCATACCAGAATATCCCGGAAGAATAAAGCATATATCATAAAAATTAAGAGGATTGTAAAAGAATGTTTATAATGTTACGTTTTGGAGACGGAGGTGTGAACATGTACCGACCCCTGCGAGGACGCAAAAAAAGGCGGCAAATGTACCGCGCCGCGCTTGTGCTTGTTTTGGTTGCTTGTCTGGCGGCGGGGTGCCTACACCTGACGGACAAAGCGCTTGTACCCGTTGCGTATGCCTTAGCGGAAGGGCAGCTTTCCGCCAAGGTGAACGCCGTGTATCAAGAAGCACTGGAGGAGACAATCGCAGAACGCAGACTGGTTTCGTCGGATTTTTATCATAAAACAGTGGACGAAAACGGGCGCATTGCCGGTCTTTCTGTAAACACGCTGCTTGTGAATTCCTTGTGCGCGGCATTGGCTGCACATATTTCCAAGGAACTGGCCGCACAAGGTTTTTTGGCTGTGGAAGTGCCGCTTGGTGCGATTCTTGGTGTGGATATCCTCGCAAATATGGGTCCCCGCGTGCGCGTCAACTTACTGCACGCAGGCGGAGCGACTGTGGAATATGAGTCCGCTTTTGAAGCCGCCGGTATCAACCAAATCAACTTCCGCATTTGGCTGCGGATTGCGTCCTCTCTCCGCACGGCGAACCCCCTGCGCGACGGCACGCTCACCATGACGCGGGATGTGCCGCTGGTGAACACCGTGTTCGCCGGGGAGATACCGTCGGTGTATTTGTCACCGCAATGATAAAGGGATTATGTTTGTTGAACCCGCGTGTATACGCGGGTTCTTGTTGGGTTCCAAGGGATACAGCTATAGGCGCAGGGTGGCGGGGGCGCGAAGCCTCCACGGTCTTACTTTTCCCCTTCACACCATTCGGCTGATTTCCCGGCGGAGGCGGCCAATGATTTTTTTCTCCAACCGCGATATGTAGGACTGCGAGATACCGAGCATGTCGGCGACTTCCTTCTGTGTCTTTTCTTCCGCGACATCGTTCAGCCCGAAACGAAGCTCCACAATCCGTTTTTCGCGTTTCGTCAGCTTATCCATCGCTGTACGGAGCAGTTCACGGTCCACCTCGTCCTCAATGTCGCGGCAGATAACATCCGCTTCTGTACCGAGCACATCGGACAGCAGCAGCTCATTCCCCTCCCAGTCCACATTTAACGGTTCGTCAATGGACACTTCCGATTTCGTTTTTGTATTCCGCCGAAGGAACATAAGGATTTCATTCTCAATGCAACGCGAGGCATAAGTAGCCAGCTTGATTTTTTTGTCCGTACGGAAAGTGTTGACCGCCTTGATGAGTCCAATGGTGCCGATGGAAATCAAGTCCTCCACATTCACGCCCGTGTTTTCAAACTTCCGCGCGATGTAAACGACGAGGCGCAGATTGCGCTCGATTAACGACGCGCGTGCGTCCATGTCCTCTGCGTCAAGACGGATGAGCAACGCCGCCTCTTCCTCCGGGGAGAGTGGCAGTGGTAAAGTCTCGCTTCCACCGATGTAATGGATGGTACCCCGTCCGCGGGCGAGGATGCGCGCGGCAAACAGCCGTGCGCGGAAATACAGCATCCGCAGGAATAACATTGTCATGCCTCCTTTTTGATTACGCCAACATGGCGGGATTTAACAGCGCGCGGTAGACCCCTTCACCGTCAAGCGCGCCATGATATATACCGACGAGAGCGTCTGACACTATGGCATTCGTACCATCTTCGTTTGTGATGACAACCCTGTCCGTACGGAAACCGATGAGCAGGCCGTTCGGTGTGCCGACGCTTGTGAAAGGCAGCAACCGCAGCCGTGTCTCCATACCGCCCGAACGGCATGCTTCCAGCAACGAGGGCAGGTCATCCCCCCGTGCCTCGTGCAAAAGCCGTACTATGGATACAGGTAAAACATTTTGAACAATCCCCAATTCTGCAACAAGCACCGGCGCGTGCGTGATAGGGTCGCGCAGTGTGTTGCCTGTGTCGATGAGCCCGGTGCAGGCGGCGGTGCGTTCGCCAAGGTGAATCGTAACCGCGCAGTGCGCCTGTTTCCGCATTTCATGTCCCCGCAGGTGCCGCCGTATTGCGTGCAGCACTATGTAGGAAACCGTTGTGCCGCCGGTCAGGAGCCCCAGCGTCGCACCCGCGTGTTCCGGGCCGGCCAGCGCGGCCAGTGCGTTCATCACGCCGCCTGTCACGAATGCGAGGATATACGACGTAGCCATGAGCTTTCCAAACAGCCGTGGCGGCACCGGGCAATACGCCACGGCAAGCCCCAGCGCGAGAACCCCGGTGCCCAGCGGTACGCTCCACACACCGGCGGCGGGCAACCCGAACGCCAACATGCAATACAACAGCGCCGCCACCGCCGCGGCTGTGATTCGCCGCCATACCTTGCTGTGTACCCGTAAAACCGCACCCGCCGCACTGAATAGGAAAAAATCCATCGCGAGGTTCACGGCGAATAGGACGTCCGCATAACCCTCGGCGCGCATCCGCAACACCTCCGATGGATTTAGTATAAGCCCTTTTCTATAGAAGATTCTGTCGTTTGGTTGTCCTTTGCTTGGATGAAAACACCGCAGAATGTGACAAAAAAGGCTTCGCGTTTTTATGCGGGATGTTAGAATGACAACGGCCCCCGCGGATATATCGCGGGGGCTTTAACGGGTTCCAAGGGATACATCCCTTGGTGGGGTTCGGAGTGGAGCCCCGAGGTTTTATCTTTAACACTACTTGCAATTGCTGTTTTTCGCATTCTTCGCGTCCATCTCGTTTGCGAATTCTACGTCGTTGTTTTTCTTCGCGTTGGCGTTTGCGCTCTTATCCATGTTCTTGTTGTCGGCCTTCTTCATGTTGTTATCCATACCGTTCGCCCTCCCTTCCGGATTCACTTATCGGTTACGGCACGCTTGCGTCCGTTCCCTACAAAGGATAGTATCCTCCGAAAGTGGAAGGCTTATACAATTCTGTACAATTTTTTTCAACACGATTATTGACGGGTGCCGAAAACTTGGACATAAAAGATGTCTTTGTGTCCTACGCCAAGCTCCTCGTAATACGGAATCAACATGTTTGTCCTGTGGCCGGATGAATTGACCCAACTGTTCAGTACTTCCTCTGCTGAGGCATATTCCATATTGATGTTTTCGCCCAATAGCATCGTGGTGGATTCTTGCGGATACCCTGCCGCAAGGGCGCGTGAGAGAGAGGTGCTTCCGCTGGGGCTTATATGGTCGAAATAATTATTCGCCCGCATATCTTCCGCGTGGTTCTGCGCCGCGGTTTCCAGCGCTTCATTCCACGTAAGCGGAGCGGCGCTGTGCAGTGCGCGGAAGGCATTTGTCAGCGCAAAGATATGCGCCGTCTGCGCTTCCTCTTCGGTCACACCCGCAGTATAAAACGCGTATGGGTCTGAGAAGCTGCTGGCGTACACCCGGCCATTGTCGTATACATCAGCATATGTCGTGACCAACACCCGCTGGCCAATCATATCATTCCGGTCAAAGCCTTTGAAGCCAGTCGTGTACAGGGAGGTTACCTTCCCAGTCGCATCGGCAAAGCTGGCTGTCACAAAGGTTGTATAGTCCTCGCTGTGATAGACATACATCGTCCCGCTTGTACAGGGGAATACGCGGTTCGGCGTACCCATCTTCTTTTCAACCTGCGCCTTGCTGTCGCCCAGCGCGATGCCGTACACTGTCGGCACCTGTTTCGCCGGATACGGGAGCAGCGCGTCGCGGTCGATACGGGCAAAGGTCGCCAATGCTTGCTCATAGGTATATGTGAGAGTGGGCGAAAAACGCGGCGGGTTCGTACTTGTTCCATTCATGATTGTATGCGCGCGGACATAGTTAATACTTTCGGCCGCCCAGCTTGCCGCCTGCGCCATGTCTGTGAAATCCGCCTGCGAAGCGGCAGACATGCTGGCACCCGCCACCTTTAGCGTGCGCTGTACAAAAGTTGCAGCCTGCTGCCGGTCGATGGTGTTGAGCGGACCAAAGAGATTCTCGCCGATGCCGTTCGTGATGCCGAGCGCGTACGCCGCGTATACATATTTGGATTCATTTACAATTGGAAGGTAAGCAAAATCATCAAATGCGGTTTCATCAATCGAGAGTCCTTTTTCGTACAAAATGACATCAATTGTTTCGCCCATGGCATACTCCAACCAGCGGACGGCGATGGTGCAGAAATCCATACGCGTGATGCTGCTTTGGTAATCGAGAGAATAATCGGGTAGGAAAAGACGTTTGCTGATAGCCTCATTGATTGGCTCCACTGCCCAGGAGGAAGCGGTTTGTATGGCATGCTGCGCGTGTTCACCAGTAGGCGTCAGTGCCGCGTGTGCATGTGCTGGGTTCGCTGCCAAGGTTATCGCTACCGCCAACAAGAAAGAAATCCATTTTTTCTTCATTATACACACCTCATTTGATTGTTTGTGTTCAAGAACAGCCTGTCGTCGTGCCGCATTCCGTGCAGACCTTGCAGGTACCGTTTTTCACCATCTTCGTGGACTTGCAAGAGGGACAGACATCCCCGTATAAAATATCCGCGGCGGAATAACGAACCGACACATGTGTCTTTTGCACAGTGGTGGGTGTGCCATCCGGCTTGACTTGGCAGTGGTTGTAATCTCCAAGCTCAATGTCGATGATTTTGCTGATAAGGTCGGAGATAGAATCTGCGAACTTGATATACGGATGCCCCGTGACGAGGCCGCTCGGCTCATACTTCTGCCCGCGGTACATCCGTGCAATATCTTCCGGCGGCACGCCGTATTGCAGCATTTCGGAAATTGTGGTGGATACACTGTCCAGCAGCCCCTTCGTCAGCGACCCCTGCCGCCCGGAGGAGACGTAGATTTCCCCCAGCCGCCCATCCTCGTAAAACGAGGTCGTGATGTAGAGCTTCAAGCCGTTGATGGCGGCTTCATGCACGCGTGCACTGCGGATGCCGGATGGCTTCACACGGAGCGGACGGTGCATCTTGCGCTCGTTATGGATGTAATCCAGCAGCTCCTGATAGGTGCAGTCCGTGAGTTGCTTCGGCGCATTGCTGTCCTTAGTGGATTGTATCGGCTGCGCAGCCTTGCAACCGTCGCGGTAGAGAGCGATGGCCTTCACGCCCAGCTCCCACGCCATGCGATAAATGCCCGCCACATCTTCGACCGTGGCGTGGTGCGGCAGGTTGACTGTTTTTGAAATCGCGCCCGATACATGCGGGGCGAGGGCGCCCATCATCTTCACATGTCCCTCCGGGGAAATCGTGCGGATACCCGTGCCGCATTGCCCCGCTGTGTCGAAAACGGCGAGGTGCTCCGCCTTCAAATACGGCGCACCCTCGATTTTGCCGTCGGCGATGCGCTCCACGCCGTCAACCGTCTCTTTGCGGAGGACGTAGCTGACAATGGCTTCCGCCTCATGTGCCGGATAACCAAGCTTCTTCAACGCGGCAGGGAGGGCAGGGTTTACAATCTGCATAAACCCGCCGCCGACAAGCTTTTTGTACATGATGTGGCTGTAGAACGGCTCGCTGGAGGTCGTGGCGCAATCCATGGCAAAGGCAATCGTACCTGTCGGTGCGAGGACACTGACCTGCGCATTGCGGTAGCCGAAGTGTTTACCCTCGGCGACGGCGGCTGTCCAAGTTTCCACCAGCGCGTCGGATATGTTGCCGAAGCCGAGGTCGCGCAGACAGTCATGGTCAATTGTCGTCGGCGCGTAAGGCAGTTTCTCAAAGCGCGTGTCATTTTCATTATAGCTGGCCGCGCGGGCGTGGTTGCGGACGACAGCCTGCATATGCGCCGCATTTGCCGCATAACACGCGAAAGGCCCTGCCTTTTCCGCCATCAGCGCGGAGGCGTAATAGCTGCCGCCGGTCAGCAGGCTCGTCAGCGCCGCACCCAGCGCACGCGCCTCGTCGGAATCATACGGCACGCCCATTTGCATGAACAGCGCACCCAGATTCGTCAGACCAAGCCCTGTCGTGCGGAATTTGTACGACTTCCGCGCGACATCCGCCGTGGGGAACTGCCCCCAATGAATGGTCGCTTCCAGCACGAGTTGTATCAAATGGATGGTGTGGAGGTAGCCGTTCACATCAAATGCGCCGCTCTCATCGTCATAGAACCGCGCGACATTGATGCTGGCGAGATTGCAAGCCGTGTCGTCGAGGAACATATATTCCGAGCAGGGGTTGGACGCGTTGATTCGGTTGCTTTTCGCAACGGGTTCGTCATCCTCGCCTGCCGGACAGGTGTGCCAGGCGTTGATGGTGTCGTCGAACTGCACGCCGGGGTCGCCGCATCGCCACGCTGCATGGGCGAGGTCGTTCCATAACTGTGTGACGGAAACAATGCTGTCAGCGGATGCGTCCACGCGGCCTTTTGTCTGCCAAGTTGCGCCTTCCGTATCTAAGAGATGCATAAAACGGTCGGGGATGCGGACGGAGTTGTTGCCATTCTGCCCAGAAACGGTATCATACGCCTCACCGTCGATGCCCGTGGAATAACCCATCTTGCCCAGTGCCTCCACCTTGTCTTCTTCATGTGCCTTCCATTTGATGAAGTCAAGGATTTCCGGGTGGTCGAGGTCGAGAATATTCATCTTTGCGGCGCGGCGGGTGGTGCCGCCGGACTTAATCGCACCGGCGTTGCGGTCGGATACCTTCAAAAAGCTCAGCAGCCCGGAGGATTTTCCACCGCCCGCAAGCTTCTCATCCCGCGCACGGATAGCCGACCAGTTTGTCCCCACGCCTGAGCCATATTTAAATAGAAGGGTTTCTGTTTTCAACTGGTCAGTCAGAGACTTTTTACCGATGAGCGCGTCCTCTACGCGGAGGATGAAGCAGGCGGAGCCCTGTGTGCGGGTGTACGCGTCCGGCGCGAGAACAGCCTCGTCTGTCTCTTCGTCGAAATAGTAATGCCCCTGCGCCGCGCCTGTGATACCGTAGGCGGCTTTCAAGCCGGTGTTGAACCATTGTGGGCTGTTTGGTGCCCACATTTGCGCCAGGAGCATGTAGACCAGTTCGTCATATAATATAACCCGTTGCGCCTCAGAAATCATAACCTCATCATATAGTGCGTCCACCCAAAAACTGACCATGCGGTGGGTAAGCTGCCGCATAGAAAATTCACAACCGCGTGCGTCCGGCACGCCGGTTTTACGGAAATATTTCCCTGCGATGATGTCGCATGCGCTTTGTGAATAGCCAACCGGGAATTCTAAATCCTTCATATCCGTGAGGACTGTTCCCGTTTTGTAATTTGTCAGAAGCACATCAACCTTCTTCCATTCAAAAAGGTCGTAAACCGTACCCTCGCCGTGCAATAGCGTTTTTGTGAAGTGCCGGTAAATTTTCGCATCAAGCTCCATAGGGGCCTCCCCTCATACTTGTAAATCAACAATGGAATACTATATATTGTATCATTTGGGTCTCGGAGTGTCAATATATGGTATGGTATGAAAATGAAAATCTTGCAAAGAATAGCAGGTACCATCGTGATGAAGGAGGCGGGAACCGTGCGCATCGGGCTTGCGGTCAAATCAGGCGGGGAGACGTTATCCGCTTTATTAACAAGACTGTATGGAACAGCCGGGATTCCAATATGGATTCAGCTATTGACGGAAAGCAAAAAATCTGGCACAATAGAAACATCGGTTTTCGAGAAACGTGCGGAACCGTGTGAAGTTATGTGCTTCGACATTTTATTGGTTGACGAAGATATTGCTGCTGTTGAGCGGTTTGCACCCGGCAGCGTCCGCGCAGGTGTAACCGTTGTGAATACGGATGAAAAAGGTTGCCGCGTGCCAGCGCATGGTGGACGTGTGGTTTCATTTGGGTTAAACGGGAAATCGTGTGTGACCGCATCCAGTGTGGATGATGAGACGATGATGATTTGCTTGCAACGGGCGTTTCCTGCCGTGAACGGTGCGATGGTGGAGCGAATGGAGTTCGCCCTGCGGCGCGCGGCTGGTGGGCCAGCCCCGCGGCCGTTGATTGCCGCGGTTTCTGTCGCGTTGTGCGGCGGATTGCGGCCGGAGGAAATCGCGGCTTTTTTTGCGGCAGAGGATAAAAATGTGCATGCAGGGCATATCCTGTGACAGGCACGAATATGCTAAACCAAAGCGTAAACAGGCACGGCATTCGGCTGGTGCGTAGCGTCGGCTTGTGCGCCGAAGATAAGGACACCGCGGCCTGGCCGGGCGAAGGGGGAAATGGAATGCAGTGTGAAGGGCTTGCGAATAACAATTTTGTCAGTGTTGTCGGAAAAATCGCTTCCGATTATACATTCAGCCATGAGGTGTTTGGCGAAGGGTTTTACCGTTTTTCGATTGAAGTGAGCCGTTTAAGCGCGGCATCGGATATACTTCCGGTGACGATTTCAGAACGCATTATGGATAGAGAGCGCTTTACAATCGGTACGATTGTCCTTGTAACGGGGCAGATACGCTCTTACAATAGTTTTGTGGAGAATGAAAACAGGAACCGCCTCGTGTTGACTATCTTTGCGCGTGACTATACGGAACCGGACGATAAAGCGCTGCGCAACCCGAATGAGGTCACGCTGAACGGCTTCATTTGTAAGCCGCCCGTGTACCGCACAACGCCGTTCGGGCGGGAGATAGCGGATTTACTCATCGCGGTCAACCGGTCATACAATAAATCGGATTACATACCCTGCATCACATGGGGACGCAATGCACGGTTTGGCAGCAAGCTTGCCGTGGGGGACAGTATCAAGGTAATCGGCCGGATGCAGAGCCGCGGCTATCAGAAGAAGACGGATGCGGGCGAGGTTTTGGAAAAAGTCGCGTATGAGGTATCGGTGGCGAAATTGGAGATGTTGTAGGCGGAAAAAGAGGAGCCTGGCATGTCCGCGCAAGCGATTCCGTAGGAAACGGATGGAGATGAAATTGCATAGGAACGATGCAAAGTTGAAAAAATCCGGCTCTGCAGGTTGACAAACTTTCTCTGCAATAGTATGATGGAAGTAGGGGATGTGCCCCGGTTCATATCTGACAGAGGGAGGGCTTCGATGAAAACGGATTTTTTTGTAGAGGTTCATGGTGAGCAGATTGACTATACCAAACTGATTGATACCGCGAAAGAGATATGGAAAGCGGACGGACACAAGGTGAAGGATATTCAACATTTGCAACTTTATTTTAACACGGATGAAAAGAAATGCTATTATGTTATCAATGACGATAGCAAGGGCGACTTCATTATGTAATTTTGAAATCCATTGCATACGCGAAAGCGCAGGACGGCCGAAAGGCCGTCTTTTTATTTACAAAGGACGCGGCAAGCGTGTGAGATTATGGAAAAGTGGCAAAATAGTTGCTTTTTCGCTCCATATGTGTATAATGTATAAGTGGAGGGTTGTCCCCATTTGCCGTTTTATCAGGGGATTTGCCATGCTATAAAAGAATAGGAAATGTTTAACGAAAAATTCGATATGAAACTCGGATGTAATCGCTTTGTTACCGAGATACTATATACTAGAATTAACAAGTTGGAAACCACATGTCATTTTATGTCTTTTGGCAGGAGATAACAACGGCAGTAGAGGGTTAAGACATCGAATACTCAAAGAAAGAGTGGGATTAACATGATGAAAAAACGGAACAGAGTTTTGTCACTGGTGCTTGCGGTGCTTATGATGGCAACAAGCATCTCCTTGCATGGTTCGCAAAAAGTGGCCGCCGCGAGCGTTAACGCTGCGCTGGGCTCTGTGTTTGCACAGCCGGAAGTAACGGATGCAAGCATGAGCGACGGCTCGTGGTTTATCACTTGGCGGAATGCTGATTT
>JGI994J12354_10000699_pt1 | contig 33618 bp, 28 predicted proteins | sample IntmicLarv3ML3BL_FD_12354 | JGI IMG/M metagenome (IMG submission 12354) | reverse complement strand
TCTCGCCGCCATTCTCGCCCCCGAACCCGACTTTCTTTTTCTGGATGAACCCACGAACGAACTGGACAAGCACGCGCGCGCCCTGCTCATCACCATTCTTGAGCAGACGGCCCTTCCGGCCATCATTGTCTCCCACGACCGCGCCTTTCTTGAAACCGTGTGCAACCGACTTTTTCAAATGGAAAATGGCACTTTGACCGCAATAGAGCCCAACACACCATCACGGCAAAAGACCCCAACACCCACGGCAGGGTGTGTTTGACATTTAGTCCAAAGCATGGGAAAAACGCATTTTTAACGGAGGCTTTATGGCAAAAGAAGAGGCACTGGAAATCGACGGCATTGTGCAGGAAGCCCTGCCCAACGCCATGTTTCATGTTGAGCTTGAAAACGGGCACACTGTACTGGCCCATATTTCAGGAAAAATGCGCAAATTTTATATCCGCATTCTGCCTGGCGACAGGGTCAAGGTGGAGCTTTCCCCCTATGATCTGACCCGCGGGCGCATTACCTACCGCATGAAATAGCTGCGCGTTGCCGCATTGCTGCGGCCCCGCGAGCCACTCTGCCTACCGCGCCTGCTTTTTTACTATAAGCATGCGCAGGTGTTTCATTTCTTCCTGTGCGCATTCCCGTACATGCTTTTGCTCTGCTTTGGGAACCATTTTTTCCAGCTCCTGAAAAAAGAGCATGGTGTCCTTTTCCAATTGTATGGCGGAATCAAGGGGAGATTCCAGGGCCCGCCCGGTAAAGCCTTCGATAAAAAGACAATGGGAATCCAGCAGATCCTGCACATACAGAAGATAGTCCTCGTCTGTACACCCCGGGGGCAGAGGCAGGCCGCCAATGCGCTTCAACATGCCCTTGAACACCTCTTCGTGGGCGACTTCTTCCCCTGCCATTTCGATGAAAAAGGCCCTGTCCTTTTCCTGGGCGATTTCCGCGAGGTTTTCATAAAATTTACGACCGCGTGCTTCAATTTCCACGGCTGCGGCCAAGGCGTCTGCCGCTGTTACGAAACTGGCCATTCTGTGCTCCTTTGTTATTCCCCTCAATCCATTTCACCTGACGCCCATTCCTTCTCCCACATAGGCCATAATGGCCTGAAATTCCTCTTCCCGCACGGGCTGAACCGAAAGACGGCTGCCGCGCTTCAAAAGCTCCATTTCCGCAAGTTCCTGCAGATTCCGCAATTCGGCCAGGGGAAGGATTCTGGCGAATTTCCTGACAAGGCGAATATCCACCGCATACCAGCGGGGGGTGTCGGCTGGCGAGGCCGGGTCAAAATGCCTGTTTTCCGGGTTCCACTGGGTTGGGTCGGGGTAGGGCTTTCCCACCACCTCGCATAGCCCGGCAATGCCCACGCCCGTGATGGAATGGTAAAAAAAGACCCTGTCGCCCTCCTTCATGCTGTCGCGCAGAAAATTGCGGGCCTGATAGTTGCGCACCCCGTCCCACATGGTTGTCTGCCCCGGCAGGGCCGCAAGGTCGTCTATGGAAAAGCAGCCCGGTTCCGATTTGACCAGCCAGTATCCCGAATTTTTCGCCATGCCCTTCTCCCGACAGATCCCCATGGTCTTCTCAAAATTCCCTCTTATTTTTCCCTTCTGCCGCGTCCGTTCCATCCTTTACAGGAACTGGCCTTGTGCGTAATGAAGAAAGGGCAGGCTGAAAAGTTACGCCCGCAACCTTTCCCGGCTGAAAGGCCCTTTGCCCGAAATACAGACCACCCATTCCTTGACGCGCAATGCGGGAGACAGGAGGTTCCATGAAGGTGCTGTCTCTTTTCCTACTTTGTACCGTAGCGGACACGGTTCAGGCAAGCGAAGATCAGCCTGTTGCTGCCGCTCCCCCAAGGGCTACTGGCCCATGCTTCTGAAACGGCCTGCCACAGGGGTTTGCGTTGCCGCCCTCTGCCTTGTCCTCTGCTGTCTTGCCGGGGCCTGCGCTGACACGCGGCACAGGGCCATTCAGGCCGGAGCGGCACAGGGGTTTGCCCCTTTCCGGTGCAAAGCCGCAGCCTTTGCCTTTGCCGGGCAGCTCAAGGCGCCGGTACAAGGCGCGACAGAACTGGTCGTCTATATTGAGGGCGACGGGCATATTTCCGCCCCTGACGGCAGCGCAAGCGCCGACCCCACCCCGAACCGTCCCATAGCCTGGGACCTGGCACGGCTTGACCCCGCTTCCGCTGTCTTCTACCTGCCGAGGCTGGGGCAGTTTGACCCGGAATGTACCGGACCCCGCTTTCAGATCTATTGGACAAACAAGCGCTTTGCCCCGGAAATAGTCGCTGCCATGAACACGGCTGTGACCAGAGCCAGGGAACACACGGGCGCAAAAGCCGTGCACCTTGTCGGCTTTTCCGGGGGCGGGGCCATTGCCTGTCTGCTTGCCGCCGAAAGGAATGATGTGGCAAGCCTTGTCACCGTGGCGGGCCTGCTTGACCATGAATACTGGACAGGAAAAAACGGCTACAAGCCCCTTTCGGGCTCCCTGAACCCGGCGCGAAAGGCCCTCCAACTCGCCCGCATACCGCAGTTGCACCTGTACGGAACAAAGGACAGGGTTATTGACCCCTCTGTGTCAGCCCATTTTCTGCAAGAGGCCGACTTTGTCGAGGCCCGGAGAATGGGCGTTGACGCCGGACATAATGAGGGCTGGGCAAAAGCCTGGCCGGGGCTTCTTGCTGGCCCTGTTCAAGCAGTGCGCCAATGATTGGGTGTTGGGGTCTTGGTAGTGGGCTATTTTGAACCTGACGGTGTTGGAGAAATTTTGCCGTCAGGCAAGGAAGGCGAATTTTTTGCTACGGGAGTGACAATTGTGCAGGACAGCACAATTGGACGTGAGGCGAAGCCTCGCGCCCCGAAGGGGTGAGGCGCAGGACGCGCCGAATCAACTCTTCTCGTACTCGACCAAAGCAAAAAATGAAGCCTGACGCAGCATCACGGCAAAATAGCCCAACACCGGGGTCTTTTGCCCTGTTGCCAACCAGGACTATCGTTGTTATAGTATTGGGTGACAGTCAAAAAAGGAAAATTTTCGGCACTGACCCTGCCAATACCTAACGCGGCCCAAGGGGCCGGCACCCCCAAGTGAAGGAGAGTTGCATGAATATCAGTCAGAACACAGCCACACAAACCCGTTCCCGCGTGGAAATCACCAATGCCTTTTTGCGCTCGGTTTACAGATGGATGGCCACCGGGCTTGCGCTGACCGCTGTTGTCTCCCTTTTCGTCGCAAGCTCGCCTGCCGCGCTCACCTTCATTTTCGGCAACCAGCTTGTCTTTTTCGGCCTGATTATCGGTCAGCTCGGCATGGTCTTCTACCTTTCCGCCCGCATTTCCAAACTTTCGGCCGAGGCGGCCACCGGCCTTTTCCTGGTGTACAGCGCCCTGAACGGGGCCACCCTCGCCTCCATCTTCATTGTCTATGAAATCGGCTCCATCATGCAGGCCTTCTTCACGGCTGCGGGCATGTTTGCCGCCATCAGCATTTACGGTTCCGTTACCAAGCGCGACCTGACCGGCGTCGGCAGCTTCTGCATGATGGGCCTTTTCGGCATCATCATCGCCGCCATTGTCAACATCTTCCTTGGCTCGGATCAGCTTGCCTTCGGCATCAGCATTGTCGGCGTTATCGTCTTTGTGGGCCTTACCGCCTATGACACGCAAAAGCTCAAGATGATGGGCGAATCCCTTCCCCATAACGATGCCCTGGCCGTGCGGCGCGGCACCATTCTGGGCGCCCTCACCCTGTACCTCGACTTTATCAACCTCTTCCTCATGCTCCTTCGCCTGTTCGGCGACCGCAGATAATTGGCCCGGAACCGGCACAAGAGGGGGGAACCGGGTACGGTTCCCCCCCTTTTTTTACACAGAGGACGCCATGAACATCCCTGCCCTGCAAAAAACCCTTGGCCCCCTGCTCTGGCCCCTTTCCAGGGCCTATGCCACGGCCATGCGCCGACGCCGCGCAGGGGCTGCCAGTGGGTACAGAACGCGCCGTACCTGTGTGAGTGTGGGCAATATTGCTGTTGGCGGCACAGGCAAAACCCCCCTGATCGGCTGGTTGCTGGACTGGGCCGAAGAAAAATCGCTGAAGGCCGTGGTGCTTTCACGCGGGTATGGCGGCACCCACAGCAACAATCCACGGGCCTGGCCCCTGGTGGTGGATGAGGCGACCCCTGCGGCGCTCTGCGGCGACGAGCCCCTGACCCTGGCCCGCAACCACCCTGACGCGGTGGTCTTTGTCCATGCCAGAAGGGCGGTTTCCGCCCATGCGGCCGAAGACGCCCACGCGCCCGATATTGTGCTGCTTGATGATGGAATGCAGCACCTTGCCATAACGCGCGATGCTGATCTGGTGCTGTTTCGGCAGACCGACCTTGCCGAAGACTGGAACAGGGTTTTGCCCCTTGGTCTGTGGCGCGAGGGAGAAGAGGCCCTGCACGCGGCAACGGCCTTTCTGGTCAAGGCTGACCCGGAAGAATTCGCCTGCCTGACCCCACAGGCGGAAAAACGCCTCAAAGCCTTTGGCAAACCGCTTTTTTCCTTTAGCCTCTCCCCCTTTGCCTGCGAAAGACTGAACCCCGAAGAGGCCCCCGAAAAAACCGGGGCAGGCCAGCCCGGCCCCAGAGGAAAAAAACGCAGGAAGCCGCAGCCCGTGCCTGAGGAACTGCGCTCTGTCCCCTATGTTTTTTTCTCCGGCCTTGGCATTCCGGAACAGGCGGAAAAAAGCGTTACAGACTACCTTGGCCGCGCCCCTGAAACCCACCATGTCTTTGCAGACCACCACGCCTTTACAGCCAGGGATGTGGCAACAATCGCCAAAAGCGGACAGGCTGTTGTCTGCACCCAGAAAGACGCGGTGAAAATAGAGCCGCTTCTTGCCAGCTTCGGCCCTGTTCCAGTCTACGCCCTGCATGCGCGGGTGCGCTTCGGGCCAGCCCTTTTCAGCAAGGAATCTTTCCCCGAATGGTGGGAGGTCTGGTGGCGGGAAAACCGGCGGTAGCGGGTGGGGGTGTTTTTTGGGGCTCTGCCCCAAACCCCTCTGGGGGAAATGATTTCCCCCAGACCCCCTCACTTGGTGTGCGCCTTCTGGCCCCGGTTTTCCGGTATTGTCAACTGGGCGTAAAGACGCCTCGTGCCGACACAGCCTAATTATCCGTCTTCAACTTTTCCCAATACTTCTGGTACAGGGGCAGGGCGTCACCCACATCGCCGGGGAACACGCCCCTGCCGATCTGTTCCTTGGAGGGGAAAAGCACCGGGCTGTTCCGCAGTTCTTCGGAGAGCAGGGGAAGCGCGTTCTTGTTCGGGGTGGAATACTTGTATGCCTCAACGCATTTGGCTGCCACTTCCGGGCGGAGCATGAAGTTGATGAAGGCGTGGGCGTTGTCCACGTTTTCCGCGCCCCTGGTTATGACAAAGCTGTCCATCCACAGCATAATGCCCTCTTCGGGGAAAACAAAGCCAAGGTCGCTGTTTTCTTCGAGCGCCACAAGATAGTCGCCGTTCCAGATGGGGCCTGTCCATACCTCTTCGCTGACAAGGGCCTGCTTGATGGCGGTTACGTCAAAAATACGCACGGACTTTTTCACTTTCCTCAGAAATTCATAGGCCTTTTTTATCCCTGCTTCCGAGCGTTCGTCTATGCCCAGACCAACGGACAGGAGGGCTATGCCAAAGGCATCGCGCAGGTCATCGGTGAGGATGATCTTTCCCTTGAGTTCCGGGCGCAGAAAATCCGCCCATTTTTTCATGTTCTCGGCCTTGATGTGCTTTGTATTGTGGGCAAGGCCGACATACCCCCACATATAGGGAACGCTGAAGGTGTTTTCCGGGTCAAATTCCCGCTTGATCCAACTTTCATCCAGATGGGAAAAGTTGGTCAGCTTGCTCTTGTCCAGTTTCTGAAGCAGACCTTCCTTCTGCATCATGCCAAGGAAGTAGCTGGAGGGAACGACCACGTCATAGCCCTTGCCCTGCATCAATTTCACCTTGGCGAGCATGGCCTCGTTGGATTCAAAGGTGGAATACACAACCTCAATGCCTGTTTCTTTGGTGAATTCATCCAACACTTCCTGCGGAATATATTCCGACCAGTTATACACCACCACCTTGCCGGCAGGGGCGGCAAAGGCAACCGTTACAGTGAAAACCGAGGCCAGAACAAGAACAACAAGGGCAGAGAGACGCAGGTTCTTCATCTATTTTCTCCTCATGCGGGTAAGGCTTTGCGCCGCAACAACCAGAACAAGAGTCATTGCGAACATGATTGCGGAAAGGGCGTTAACATCGGGCTTAACACCCAGCTTCACCATGGAATAAATCTTCACCGGAAGCACCTCGTACCCCGGCCCGGTTACAAAAGCACTGATCAGCACATCGTCCATGGAAAGGGTAAAGCTCAAAAGCCACCCTGCGGCCAGGGCGGGGGCGGCCAGGGGCAGCAGAATCTTGAGCAGGGCCTTGGCTTCCGAAGCCCCAAGGTCGCGGGCAGCCTCAATGAGATGCTCGTCAAATTCATCCAGACGGGCATACACCGTAAGGGCCACAAAGGGCGCGCACAGGGCGGTGTGGGCAATGAGCAGGGACCAGAAACCCAGTTCGAGGTTGCAGGCAATGAACAGAATGAGAAAGGAAATACCCATGACAATATCGGGCGACACGGTCAGCAGCAGTATGCCGATATACAGGGTTTTACGCCCGAAAAAGCGGTAGCGCTTTATGGCAAGGGCGGCCAGGGTGCCAAGAATGGTGGCAATGGTGGCCGCTGTAACAGCCACCATAACCGAATTGAGCGCCGCATCAAGTATGGCCTTGTTTTTGAACAGGGTTTCATACCAGCGCAGGGAAAAGCCGCCCCAGGCCGTGGTATATTTGTTGAGGTTGAAGGAATACACAAAGACCACCAGCAGGGGCACATAAAAAAAGGCATACACAAAGACAAGGTACAGCCGCCCAATATATTTGCCGAATTTCCGGTTGGCAAGGGTGTCGGCCATCAGGCTGTTTCCCTGCCCCGGCACAGGACGTCGTTTCTTGACCGCAGAGGAGTTTTTCATCGCTCCCCCTCGTCCGGCAGGGCTTCGGCCACATTGGCGCTGCCTGCCCGGCCCTGGACTATGCGGTACAAAAGGGCCAGCAGCACCAGCATGAGGGTCAAAACAGAGCTTGCCGCCGCGCCAAAGGGCCAGTTGTTGGCAACAAGAAACTGGTTTTTGATAAAGGTGCCAAGCAGCATATTGGTTGCGCCGCCAAGAATTTCAGGCACATAGAAAATACCGAGGGAGGGCAGAAACACGAGAATGCTGCCCGCGACCACGCCCGGCAGGGTAAGGGGCAGGGTAACATTCCAGAAGGCGCGAAAAGGCCCGGCCCCCAGGTCTTTGGCCGCATCCACCAGCTTTGGGTCGAGCTTTTCCAGAGAGGCGTAAAGGGGCAGAACCATGAAGGGCAAAAGGGTATAGGAAAGGCCCACGAACACCGCAAAGGGCGTGTACATCATGGCGAGGGGCGCATCAATGACGCCCGCCCACAAAAGGAGCTTGTTGACCATGCCCTGGGCCCCAAGCATGAGAATGAGGGCGTAGGTGCGGATGAGTGAATTTGTCCAGAAGGGAATGATGACCAGAAGCAGAAGAAAGGGCCTGTTCCTGGGCTTGGCCCGGGCCAGAAGGTAGGCAAAGGGGTAGCCGAGAAGGAGGCACACAAGGGTGCTTAACACGGCCAGCACAAAGGAATCGTACAATACCGTGAGAAAGGTGGGCTGAAAAAGGGCCGCGAAGTTGCCAAGGGTGAGCATGGGGATAAAGAAGCCGGTGGTGGAATTGTCCAGCAGGGCGACAAGAATGACCGCCAGGTTGGGCACCAGGGCAAAAACCCCAAGCCACAGCCAGGAAACGCCTATGCTCAGGGGGCGGAAAAAGGTGGTCTGCCTCACTGTTCTTCCTCCTCTGCCAGCACCACTTCCCAGCCTTCCACCCAGGTAACGGTCACCTCTTCGCCGGGGCGGTATACAATTTCTTCGTCATCTTCATTGAAATATTCGGCGGCCATCAGCGTCTTGCCGTTGCTCAGGGTAAGCAGAATATCCACCGTGGCCCCCTTGTACACGGTATCGTCAATCACGCCTTTCAGGTACGGGGGTTTCTGGGCATCGTCCCCGGCAAGGTACACCTTCAAATCTTCGGGCCGCAGCAGCACGTTGACCTTCTGATTTTCCTCAAAGGGGTTGCGGGTGCGCAGGGGAAAGGTCACGCCTTCCACATCGGCAATCAGGCTGCCATCGTCTTTGATTTCGCGCACCGAGCCCTCAAGCACATTGATGTCGCCCACAAAGCGGGCCACAAACAGGTTTTCCGGCTCTTCGTAAATTTCCTTGGGCGGGCCTATCTGCTCGATAATGCCGTTGTTCATTACCACAACCCGGTCAGACATGGCAAAGGCCTCTTCCTGATCATGGGTGACAAACACAAAGGTTATGCCAAGCTGGCGCTGAAGCTGCTTTATTTCCACCTGCATCTGCTTTCGCAGTTTGAAATCCAGGGCGCTGAAGGGTTCGTCCAGCAGGAGCACAAGGGGGTTGTTCACAATGGCGCGGGCAATGGCCACCCGCTGCTGCTGCCCGCCCGAAAGCTCGCGGGGCATACGAGAGGAAAGGCTGTTCAAATGCACGCGCCGCAATACCTCGGCCACGCGAGAGGCTATCTCTTCCTTGGGCAGACGCTGCATTTTCAGACCAAAGGAGACATTGTCCCATACATTCATGTGCGGGAACAGGGCGTAGTTCTGGAAAACAGTGTTGACCTGGCGCTTTTCCGGCACCGTATCGTTCACCACCGTGCCGGAAAGCAGCACTTCGCCCTTGCTGGGCCGCTCAAACCCGGAGAGAATACGCAAAATGGTTGTCTTGCCGCAGCCCGAAGGGCCAAGAAGGGTCAGAAATTCCCCATTTTCAATGGTCAGGTTGATATTGTACAGGGCGCAGGTGTTGCCAAAGTATTTGGAAACGCCCTTGAGTTCAAAAATATTGGAGGAAGTGCTCATGCTCGCGCCTGCCGGGTTTGAGGCCGTGAAAGGGTTTCGTCAACTGGAGCGTTTCAACGCTGACAATACTCTATCCCATTATTCCGCTCTTGGCGGTCTCGCCTGTGCGCAACAGCAGGGGGGTGCCTGAAAAAGCCGGGTTCGCGTCTATGCGCAGGCCGCACACCGCCCCGCAGGGAACAGGAAGGGAGGGAACCGAACCGCGCCACGACATGAGGGGCAGGTCGCGCCACATTCCCGCAGGCCCCAGAAGGCAGGAACGCCATGTGCGCCTGCAACCGGGAAAGGCTGTTGCCACCATTGAACGCATACGAAAGGGGGAAATGACCGGGTGACCAATGGCTGGCTTTGGGTGCGCTTCAGGCCTTGGCGCAGCCTGGGTGCATTCCGGCCCGTTCGGGGCTTCTCCCGCAGGCGTTTTTTCCAAAACAGGGGCCTGGTCTGAGCCTTCCCCGGCGTCCTTCTTTTCACAACAGAGCCTTCCGCCCGCAAGCCGCCGGGCAGCAAGATCGTACAGCCTGTTCAGCGAAAGGGTGCTGGTGAAAATCAGTATGACCCCCACAGCGCTCACACGGCGCAGTTCGTGCAGGGCTTTTTGCACATCGCCCCATACCTCGGGCGCGCACACGGCCACGCTGTAGTCATATTCAAGGTCGTCGCAAGGCAGGTGTTCCGGCACGGCAAGCAGGTAGTCGGCCCTGGAACCAAGGCTTGATCGGGCCGCTTCCAGGAACAGCGGGGATTCATCCTGCGCGGTAACGTCAAAGCCCAGTTCCCACAGGGCATGGGCAAAGGGGCCGCTGCCCGCGTTTACAACGAGCATGGAGCGCCCCCGGCGTTGCCAGCCCGAAAGCAGCGACCACAAAAGATGCTGAATATACCTTCCGGCAAACTCCCCCTGCGGGGTGCCGAACCATTGATCGCGCAGAAGGCGCAAGGCAAGACGGGCCTCTTTCTGGCTCCATTGGTCGGGCATGTCTGAATGGGCACTCATACCCTTCCCCTATACCACGGGCAAAGGCGACCACACAACAGCCTTGTTGGCCCCTGAAATTTGATGTCGGGCTCTTTCCCCGTGATGCTGCGTCAGGCGTCATTTTTTGCTTTGGTCGAGTACGGGAAGAGTTGATTCGGCACGCGCTGCGCTTGCGGGCGAGCCCCCAGGGCAGCGGCCTTGGCAAAATCGGGTTTTGCCTTTACTGTGCCGGGTACACGCCCCTCCCAGAAAAATCATAGCATTGTCATAAAGGCCCGAACATGCCCCTGCCCGAAATACTGGCCCCGGCCGGAAACCCGGAAAAACTCGCAACCGCCCTTCTGTACGGTGCGGATGCCGTCTACCTTGGCGGCCGCTCCTTCAACCTGCGGGCCGGGTGCGATGGCTTTGACAAAAACGAACTGACGGAAGCTGTTGCCCTCGCGAACCGGCACGGGGCGAGTATCTATTACTGTCTGAACAGTATGCCCATGCAGCAAGACATGGCAGGTCTGCCCCCGGTCATTGAAGAGGCGGCCAGCGCGGGCGTGCACGGCCTTATTGTGGCAGACCCCGGCATTTTCCGGCTGGCCCGGAAATACGCCCCGAAGGTGCCCATTCACCTTTCCACCCAGATGAATTCCACCAATGCAGAGGCCCTGGCCTTCTGGCGAGAAGCAGGAGCAACGCGGGTCAACCTTGCCCGCGAGCTTTCCTGCCGCGATATTCACGCCATCAGAAAAGCCCTGCCGGAAATGGAAATGGAAATTTTCATTCACGGGGCCATGTGCCTCGCGGTTTCCGGCCAATGTCTGCTCTCGGCCTGGCTGAACAAACGACCGGCCAACCTTGGCCAGTGTACCCACCCCTGTCGCTTTGAGTACCGCGCCACAGGGCTTGCGGCCCATGGGAACGACCTCTTCGCCCACCCGTATGCCGATCAGGCCGACCCGGAACTCTTTGTGGAAGAACGGGTGCGCAGCGAGGCCCGAAGCCGTACAGGAAAGACAGGCGCGCAGGAACCAGCAGAACCCCTGTGGCGCATACGCCGGGGCAACCTTGAAGAGAGCGGGGGAGAGGCCTATTCCAGCTTCTGGGCGCCCGAAGACCTCTGCCTCATGCCCTACCTCCGCTGGCTGATGCAAAGCGGGGTCAGGGCCCTGAAAATTGAGGGGCGCATGAAGGGCGCGGCCTATGTCGCCCACTGCGTTGACGCCTACAAATCGGCCCTGCTGGCCTGCGCCGCGCACCCGGCCAGCTTTGACTGGCGCGCCTTTATGCCCGACCTCTTTCACACGGCCACACGGCAGCTTGTCTCGGGCTTTTTTGTGCCGGGCAGGCGGCGGTCCCTTGGCGCGGAATTCGGTTTTACCCCGCCAAAACCCTGCGCCCACGAAAAGAACAGCGGCTCCCTGCCCATGATCAACAACAAACCCCTTTTCCCCGAGCTTGTGGCAGGCAGGGTTCTGGCCCCCCTCGCGGCCGACAACTCCGCCTGGGAGGTGGACATACGCAGCCAGTGGCGCACGGAAAGACCCCTTGTCTTCATGCTGCCCGGCGCAAGCCGCCCGAAACTCGCCCCGGAAGAATACAGCCTTGAAACCGCCTCCGGCGAACGCCTCGGCATGGTCCACCCCGGCACCAGGGCTGTGCTGAGAGTGGATGGCGCGGCTCTGACAAGGGCCATGGCTGCCTCGCCCCCGGTGCAGGGCCACCAGTCACCCCCCGATACCGGCCCGTGCGGTGTGCCGTGCGGCGCCTTCCTGCGAACCCCCCTTGAGCAATAATTCATGCCCTCTTTCGTCTCTTCCCTGAACCGGGCCTTCAGCGTTCTGTGCCGTGAAAAACGGTGTCTCGGGTGCGGCCTGCCCTTCCTGCCGGAAAAACGCCAAAGCCACAGGCCCACCCTGTACTGCCCCGCCTGCGAACACGCCCTTCAGCCCCGGCGTGCCGGGTATTGCCCCCTGTGCGGAGAGCTTGCCGCCTGGCCGGGGCTTGCTCCCGGCCTCTGCGGCAGGTGCCTTGCCTCGCCGCCGCCCTGGAATCATTTCTTTTTCCACGCTGCCTACGAGGGGCTTTTGCGCCGCATGGTTCTGGGGCTCAAATTCCGCAACACCCTGGCCTGGGGCCACGGGCTTGGCGCACTCTTGGCCGAAAACCCCGCCCTGCAAGGCTTTTTACGCGAAGGTGAAGCGCCCCTGCTCGTTCCTGTGCCCCTGCACCTCTCCCGGTTGCGGGAACGCGGCTACAATCAGGCCACGGAAATTGCCCGTGGTCTGCTGGCCTTCCTGCCGGAACACAACAATACCGCCCTTCTGCAACCCGGTCTGCTCTCCCGAATCAAGGCCGGGCCGCCGCAGCGGAACCTTTCGCGCGAAGCCCGGGCCGCCAATGTGCGCGGAGTTTTCAGGGTGGAAAAAACCGTAGCGGAAAGGCGGATAGTGCTGCTGGACGACATCTATACCACAGGGGCCACCCTGCGCTCGGCCACCGACGCCCTGCGCGAAGCCGGGGCCGGAGAGGTGGCGGTGGGGGTGGTGGCGAGAACGCCAATGTATGCGATTTTTCGCGATCTTGGGTAGACGGACGATGGCGCGAGCCTCGTCCGCGCAAACGAGGAGTAGGCGAAATTGATTTTCGCCGTCAACTCCGAGTGCAGCGTTTCAAAGTTACATTGCCTTAGTTTTCTGGAGGGAAAAAGGGCGGGGGGAAAAAACTACAACGCCATCTTCTTCGCCAGAGCATTCGCCTGCCTGAGCAGGGCCGACTGGGAAGCAGGGCTGTTTCGCAGGGCGTCTGCCTCGTCAAGACCACGGAAGGTGAGGGCGGGCATCATCCGGTAGCCCAGGGGAGCAAGGGCGTATTTCAGGGAAAGCCGCGACCCCTCAAACAGCTTTTCCCCGCGCTTGCGCCCGGCAATGAAGACGGGCTGGCACCAGCGAATCTCCGGCGTTTCCCGGCCCGGCAAACCGGCCTCTGCCGAACGGGAAAACTCGAAAAAAGGCTGAAGCCGCTCAAGCACGGCACGGGCTCCTGAAGGAATGTTGTACTGATAAATGGGGGAAACAAACACAAGCAGCGAGGCTTGAATCATGGCCTGCAAAAGGGGGGCGGAAGTATCTGTTCCATATAATGGGCAAGTTGTCAGAAAGTTTTCGGAAAATGCCCGAAACCCCTCGATCTGTCCCTGTGCAATTATTTCCTTTTTATTCCAGGCAGCTATTTTTTTTCGACAGGTTCCGCAACCTGTGCAGCCCAGAATGGAGTGTTCCCACGCCTGAAGAACCACGCAGGGTTTTCGCGCAAGCTGGCTCATCTTTTCAGCAAGAAGAACCGCGGCGAAGTTGGAATTTCCCCCCTTTCGCGGGCTGGCGGAAAAAACAACAACCCTTCCGTCTGCGCAGGCATTGGCCATGGGGCATCTCCTTTTACAAGGAAAAATCGTCAAACATCGGGTTGTGCAGCCGTTCTTCACCGATGGTGGTGGGTTCACCATGTCCTGAATACACACGGGTATCGCCGGGAAGGGGGAAAAGCTGTGTCTGGATGGCGTTTTTCAACTGGGTGGTGCTGCCGCCGGGAAAATCCGTGCGGCCAATGGAACGGCGGAAAAGGCTATCGCCCGTAAAAATGGCTTCTTCCACCGGAAAATAGTAGGACAGGCCGCCAGGGGTGTGGCCGGGGGTGGCCAGCACACGGCAGGTGGTGTCAAGCAGGGAATAATCACCAAGGGGCATGGGCTTGAAGTCAAAGGGTTCCACCTCGGGCAAACCCCACATGCCCCCGCGCCCGTGCACTGTCTGGGTAAGGGGCCTGTCTGCCGCGCTGGCATAGACCGGCGCACCGGTTATATGGGCGAGGGCCCGCACCCCATAGGTGTGGTCAAAGTGCAGGTGAGTAAGCAGAATATGCGAAAGGGCCAATTTTTCGCTCAGAAGAATGGCTATCACCGGGTTTGGCGCGCCGCCGGGGTCTATGCATACTGCGGTTGTGGCCGTACAGATCAGGTAGCAGTTTGTTTGCAGAGGGCCAAGGGGAATGGTATGTATCTCCATAAGAACTCCGGAAGTGTTGTCGGCTCAAGGCTGCCGCCTGCAAGGGCCGCAGCAGCAATAGCTATATGCTGTTCAATGTGAAAAAGCTATAGGCTGTTCAATGTGAAAATTCAATTTGAACGGGAGGTGTTGGGTCAACACCTTCGCAGGCAGAGCGCATATTGACAACTGCAAGTAATATCATGCACATTGATTCCGCCCTTCCCGCGCCTTGCGGCAACCCGCCTTCCTCTGGGAGAAGACACCACGCCATGCAAATATCCATACAAAGCGCCCATCGGGCGGAACTTGTCCGGCTGGACGCCATTGTGTTTGAGCACCATCTGCGCGAAGCTGTGCGAAAGGTCATTCCCTTTGAAAGCAGCAGTTTTCTCTTTCCAAAAAAGGGCGATGCCGCCAGCGGCTCATGGAGCGGCAAGGACAAGCGCCTCCTGCTGCCCATTCCCGACATGCGCGGCGGCACCCTTGGCATTTTTGTCGCGCGGGGGGTCAACGCGGCAGCGGCCAAGCCCCTGCTGCCCCACTGGGAGGGTATAGGCCACCTTATCGGCGAGAACATGCTGCATTTCAAACGCAGCCTTTCCGACCCGGTAACCGGGCTCTTTACCCGCCACTATCTTCTGGCCTTTCTGGAGCGCGAGCTTGAAATGCTGCGCGAAGCCTGGCCCGGCACCCCCAGGGAGGCGACCAAAAACGATTCGCCCGCGGGCCGAAGCGGAGAAGACTTTTCCGGGCGAGGGGCTGTGGGCATTCTTGTTATCCGTCTTGCGGCCCTGCGCGATATTGTGCGGGAATTCGGCTACCAGTTTGCCGATTCCCTCATGGTTGCCCTTGCCGACACCTTTCTCCGCCACTGCCCGGAACAGGCTGTTGCGGCCCGTACAGGCGATTCGGAATTTTCCCTTGTTCTGCCCTCGGCCACGCGGAAAACCTGCGCCTCCCTCGCGGCCTCCCTTGCCAATGCCCTGGGCGGTGTTGCCCTGGAACACCCCTTGCGCCAGGAACGCGTGAGCATAACCGCCTCTATCGGGTATGTTCTCTACCCGCAGGATGTTGCGGGCCGCACAGCGGCAAAGCCCTCTGCCGAGCAGGCCCGCCTGCTGCTGCGCAAGGCCCGCCTTGCCGCCGCCCTTGCGGACGAAGAGAGCAACGACTGGAACAGCACCCGCCATGTCATGGGGTTTGGCAGCATTTTGAGCGAGGGGGGCCGGGTGCTTGATGTGCTGCCCCTTTCACGGGTGGTGGTAAGCCTTGGGGCCAACATGCAGGCCCGTGAAGGCCAGCGGTTTTCCGTCTGGTCCATTCAGCCCGTCTCGGAATCGGGCGGCAAGGGCACCCCCCTGTACAAGGGCGAGCTGGCCCTCATGGAAGTGCATGAAAACACCTCTGTGGCCGAAATAATTCATATCGGCGACCCGTCATGGGCCATTGCCCCTGGCGATCGGCTGGTCATGCAGCCCGAAGAGCAGGCCGGGGCGGGCCTTTCCACTGGCGTGTCCCGCCCTGACCCGGCCACAGGCTTTTTGCGCTATGGCGATTTTCTGGCTCGCTGGTCGGAAGAACGTGAACACACGGACAAATTCGCTGTTGCCCTGCTGCGCTTTTCCCTGGCCCGCCCCCACGGGGAAGACGCGACCGCCCCGCAGGAAGGGAAAGAGGCCATCCTGACCGATGAAAACCCTGCCGCCCTTTCGGAAGACCCCCCTTCCTCGTCCTTTATGGACAGCCTGCACAACCACCCGGACAGGCAGATGGCCGCCGTGGCCGGGCTGATACGCGATGTTTTCGGAAAAGAGATACTGGGCGGTCGCTACGGGCTGAACAGCATCATCCTTTTCCACCCCGCAGACAGGGATCTTCCGGGGCAGGTTCTGGCAGACCAGTATGCCACCCTTGCCAGCAGGGTGAGCCAGGAGCTCGAACTGCTGCTGGCTGTGGGCATCGCGCCCCACCCCTACCTTGACTTCCGCAAGGCAGACACCTTTGAAAACTGCGGCAAGGCCCTGGAATATGCCCTGCTTCTGCCCGAGCCCCATGTGGGTCTCATGGATTCCCTTGCCCTGAACATCAGCGCGGACAAGCGGTTCAGCCAGGGCGACACCTTCGGAGCCATCAAGGAATACAAGCTGGCCCTGCTGGATGACGAGTCCAACATCCTTGCCTGGAACTCCCTTGGCATCTGCCTTGCCGGTATTGGCAAACATGCCGAAGCGGAACACTATTTCAGGCAGGCCCTTGCCAATGACCCCAAAGACATCATGGCCCTCTACAACATGGGGCACCTCTGCCAGACAGGTGGCAGGCTGGAAGAGGCTGCCGGTTTTTTCCGGGCCTGTCGCGACAATGAACCGAATCACCTCTTCGCCCTTGTGCGCCTCGGGCAGATTGCCGAAAGCCGGGGCGACAGGGAAGAGGCCCGCAGGCTTTACGAGCAGGCCGCCGATATGCCGGGCGGGAAAAGCATGACTTACCGTCACTTTGCCAAGCTGTGCATTGCCGAGGGCAACGGCGACGAAGCCCGCGAGCACCTGCATTCCGCCATTCTGCACGACCCGCAGGATGCCGCCTCGCTCCAGATGATGGCGGGCCTGTACCTCGACGCAGGGGAAGACCCGGAAATGTCCGCCTCCCTTGCCCGGCAAAGCGTTGCTCTCAAACCGGAACTGCGCGCCGGGTGGCTTGTGCTGGCCCGTGCCCTTGATGCCCTGGGAAAACCCGAACAGGCGCGGGAAGCGCGGCTGAAGGCCGGAACAACATGAGAATGTCTGTTGGAAATGCGTTGATATTCAGCTTGCGCTGCCTGAACAGCGCGTTGTGGCCGGGGTGGGCCGTTTCCATGCTGATGAAACCGGGGGTGCTGCCCGCAGCCAGAAATATTTCGCTGACAACCGCCCTCAAGGTTGCGGAAGCATTGCCGAAGGTGCTACATCTGGCAATACATGAATGCGGAAGCTCCCTCAGAAAGTACCGCAATTTGCACCCGCTGCCAGCAATGAGGCCCGAATGAAACAGACCGAACAGACAACCCGGATGCAACAACACATCTTTTTTGACAGGAAAACATGGAAACTCCATCTCCTTGACCAGCGTTTCCTGCCTGTGCGCGAAGAAATCTTCTCGTGCGGCACCACGGCGGAGATCATCCATGCCCTGAAATCCATGGTGGTGCGCGGCGCGCCCGCCATTGGCGTTACGGGCGCCTGGGGATGCGTTATCGCGGCCCGCGAGGTGCTGGCCCGCCTTGGCAACGATACGCCGCGCGAAGAGTGGGGCAGGGAACTTGACCGTCTTCTTGAAAAAATTGTCATTGCCCGCCCCACAGCCGTCAACCTTGCCTGGGCAGTGAAACAGATGATCGAAAAGGGCGAGGCATATCAGGGGAACGAGCTCTCGGGCCTTGTTGAACTCTGGTACACCTGCGCAAACGCCATGCAGAAAGACGATGTGGAAACCAACCGCCGCATGGGGGCCTTTGGGGCCAGGGTTATTGACCAGGGCGATACGGTCATGACCCACTGCAATGCCGGGGTACTGGCCACTGCCGGGTTCGGCACCGCCCTCGGCGTACTGTATGCGGCCTGGGAGCAGGGCAAGAAAATCAGGGCCATTGCCAATGAAACCCGCCCCTTTTTACAGGGTGCGCGGCTTACAGCCTATGAACTGCAGAAAAACGGCATTCCCGTGACCATTGCCTGCGACAATTCCTGCGCCCTGCTCATGCAAAAGGGTCTGGTGCAAAAGGTTGTTGTGGGCGCAGACCGCATTGCGGCCAATGGCGATGTTGCCAACAAAATAGGCACCTACGGGGTGGCCCTGCTGGCAAGGGCGCACAATATTCCCTTTTATGTGGCCGCCCCCCTTTCCACCATTGACCTGCAGATGCCGGACGGGATAAGCATTCCCATTGAAGAACGGCCGGCAGAAGAGGTGGAGTATGTCGGAAACACCCGCATAACCCCCGACGATGTGCCTGTGTTCAACTTTGCCTTTGATGTTACCCCCGCAGACCTTGTCAGCGGCATCATTACCGAAAGGGGCATTCTGTTGCCGCCATACAAGGAAAGCATTGTCGCCGCCTTTGCGCAGGAATAGTATTTTCGCTAACCTTTCCGGAGGGTTGCTTCCATGAAACGCACACTGGTCATTCTTGTCCTCTCGACTGTAACAGTGGTTCTGCTGGCCCTTGTCGGCGCGGGCATCTTTCTCGCCACCCTCGACCTCAATGCCTACAAGGCCCATATCTCCAGTGCCGCGGAAGCAGCCCTTGGCCGCAAGGTGGTCATGGAGGGCAATATCTCGCACAGCCTCTTTCCCCTGGGCCTCAGGCTCGACAGAGTCATTCTCGCCGATGACGGCAAATACGGCAGCGAGCCCTTTGTGCAGGCCAGCGGGGTTTCCCTGCAAACCGACCTCTTCGGCCTCCTTCGAGGCGATCTGGTGGTTGAAAGCATTCTTCTTGACAAGCTGAGCCTGAAGCTCGCCATTGCCGCGAACGGAACCCCCAACTGGGAAATGGCGAAGGAAAGCCCGGGAACCAGTCGCCAGGAAGGCGTTACCACCCTTGCAGACGAGGCCAAACCCGCCAAGCCTGCAACAAGCGGTCAGCCCGCCCTGGAAGGCCGCATCAACCTTCTCGAGGTTTCCGAAATTGCCGCCGTCTTCATGGATTTCAGGGATAATTCAAAATATACCGCCTCCATACAGGGTCTTTCCCTGAACAATGTGGGGCTTGGCAACACCATTCCCCTGAAGGTGAGCGGTACGATAAAGGAAGACAATGACCTGCGCCAGGCTGATTTCACCCTTGCCGGGTCTGTTCAGGTCAAGGCGGACGGCAGCGTGCAGGCCAATGTTTCGCCCCTGACCACTATTATCAGCAACCCCAAGGTGACAGCCAACAAGCTGGAACTCGCCCTTTCCGCCAACACGCTTTTTGCCGCCAACACCCTCGCGGTGAACGACCTCGCCCTGGAAGTGGCCAAGGTCAAGGCCACGGGCTTGTTTTCAATCATTCTTCCGGGCGGGGCCAACCTTGAAAAGGGCCGTACCCTTGATCTGCGCGGCGAACTGGCTGTTGCCGAAGTGGATGTGGATACCCTGCAAGCCAGCCTTGCCTTTCTCACCCCTGCCAGCAAGATGGGTCGCGCGCCCCAGCAGGGTCAGGGCAAAACCCCTGTGGTCGCCCAGGGGAAGAATCAGGCGAAACAGGACGACGGCCTTGCCGCCCTTGCCGCAATGGATGTGAACCTCGCCTTGACCGTGGGAAAACTCGTGGCTGGCGGCGTTGCCGCAGAAAAAATACAAACACGGGTTGCCCTGCTTGGCGGCGATCTCAACGCGCCATACTCCTTTGGGCTCTCAGGCGGGGCTGTTTCAGGGACACTTACCGGAAAGCTTGCGAAAAGCCCCCCCTCCTGGCGCATTCAGACAGAGGCCTCGGGCATTCAGGCTGGCCCCCTGGCCCGCACCCTTACCAAGAAAAAGGGGTTTGACGGCATTGTCGCGGGCAAGGCCGACATTAGCGGAAACCGTCTGGCCTGGCCCGATGCCGCGCCCGAACTGAATGGAACGGCCTCCATGGCCATGACCATGGGCTATGTGCCCGATGTTTCCTTTCTGCCCAAGGAGGTTACCAGGGCCGTCAACCTGCCCGACGGTCTTCGCATAGACAGGGCTTCCGCCTCCTTTGCCCTGAAAAAGGGCGTGGCCCAGACAAACGATATCCTTGTTTCCTCTTCCCTTGTTACGGCCAGGGGCGCGGGGTATATCAACATTCCTGCGGAAAACCTGGAACTGCGCATTGATGTTCTCCCCGGCGGCATACCGCCTGCCATCCCCCTTATTGTGGATGGGAGCATGTATTCCCCGTCGGTGGACCTGAGCGCCAGAGGCCTGCTGGAAAACACCGCGCGAGGTATTGTAGAAACCCCGAAAGACGCCGTAAAAATTCTTGAAAAGGCCCCGAAATCCATTGGCAAGGAGATCAAGGGCATATTCAGGTAGGCAGTGGCCACTTATACTGCCTTGTGAAATGCATTCTGCATCCCTTGCCCAAGGTTCTGCACCCAGGAATGGTTATGCGCCCCTTAACCGATGCGGAAAAGCGCGTTCTGCTGTTCAAAGAAACTGAACCCGCCTTTTCCGGTGAATATAACGACCACTTTCTCAAAGGGGCCTACGTTTGCCGCCAGTGCGGCATTCCGCTTTTCCTTTCCAAAGACAAGTTTCCCTCGCGCTTTGGCTGGGCCAGCTTTGAAGCGGGCATTCCGGGCACCATCGGCTCAACCCAGGACCCCCTGAATGCACGCATAGAAATTCACTGTCAGCAGTGCGGGGGGCATCTGGGGCATATCTATCTTGGGGAAGGCCTCACCCCGAAAAATATCCGGCTGAGCGTCAATTCCCTTTCCCTGCGCTTTGTCGAAGAACTTGTCGTGCCGGAAAAAAAGGACGAGGCCAACGCCGACAGAACCCTGGACAGGGTACTGCCGGAGGGGCTCGAAGAAGCCTGCTTCGGCGGGGGAACCTTCTGGAGCCTCGAAGACGCCTTTTTGAAGGTTTCTGGTGTGAAAAGCGTTGTTGCAGGCTATACGGGCGGCAGTATGCCCAACCCGACCTACGAAGAGGTCTGCACCTACTGCACAGGCCATGCCGTTGCCGTGCGCCTTCTCTTCGACCCGAACGAGTTCAGCTACGAACAGCTTGTGCGCCTCTTTTTTGAAATACATGACCCCGGCCATTTCAACCGGCAGGGCTCGGACATCGGCACCCAGTACCGCTCCATAATCTTCCATACCTCGGAAGAACAAAGAAAAACCGCCCTGCGGCTCATCGCCATTCTCAAAAAACTGGGGTGGGAAGTGGTCACCGAACTCGCCCCCCTGGGCACCTTCTACAAGGCCGAACCCTTCCACCAGAACTTCACCGGCCGCACTGGCTGGGGCGGATGCGCCATGCGCGTGCGCCGCTTTTCCCAAAGCCCACGCTAGGGTATTTTCACTTTGAAAAGGCTCTCACGGACGATGCCGCGAGCCCCGTCCGCGCGGCGAAATTCATTTCTGTTTCAACCCTGAGGGCCTTCGCCCCACAGGCGCAGGGCAGGAAAGGACACCTGCGCGGTAAGGTCACTGTGCAGGGGGGTTACCGATATTTCCTTTAAAACCGCCATGGTATGGATATCGGTGCCTGCTGGCTCGTCCTCTGTTTCTCGCAAAGCCACGGTGGCGTCGCCGTATCTATTGGCAAGGGAGGGGTGAGGCACAGCCCGCTCAAAGCGGCTGTGCGGGGAAAGGGTGGTCAGCCGCCAGGGCGTCTGGGGGGTGGCATTTTCCGGCACGTCAATCTTGAGTACGCAGACGCCGGAAGGCATGCCTGTTTCCAGAAGCAGCCGGCTGAAGCGGGCGAGGTGCCTCTCGCAGATGGTCCAGTTTTGATCCGTAAATTTGAAATGCGAGGCCAGGTCGGTTTGAAGGGAGATGGCAATTGCGGGTATGGAAAGGCTGGCCGCCTCGAACGCGGCCCCCACCGTGCCGGAGCTCATGACATTCAGGCCCAGATTTTCGCCGTAGTTGATGCCGGAAATAACCAGATGGGGCATTTTTTCCGGCGGAAGGTTGCGCACAACGTGCAGAACGCAGGAAGCCGGGGTTACATCAAGGGAATAGGCCGCTATTCTTGTTCCGTCAATTTCCATGGGCCAGGGTTCGGGCACTGCTTCCGGGCTGCCGCTTCTGGCCCGGCCCATGGCTGTCTGCTGTTTTTTTGGCGCAACAACAAGAAGCTCGGCAAAAGAGGCCACGGCCCGCACAGCCGCATACAGGCCGGGAGAGGCTATGCCGTCGTCGTTGGTGCACAGTATGCGCGGCCGGGAACCGGAAAACACAGCATCAATCGGTTCACTCATCAGGCTTGTCCCCGGTAGTATCCCTATAGCCGAGGTCGCGTACCACATAGCGGATGGCATAGGGAATGCAGACGAAGCGCAGAAGGAAAAAGACGCCGCCAAAGAGCGCGGCGGAGCAGACAAAGAGCAGGACGGCGCTGCCAAAGGTTATCGGGTTGAGAGACAAGGCGAGGACTTCTATACAAAAGGCCAGACATTGGGGCAAGGCAAGGAAGGCCAGAAGCAGGGCAAAGATCAACAATGCCGGGTGCAGAACCGCCTTTCGCAGTACGGAAAGGCGTTCCTCTTCGGGAACGGGCAGAAGATCAGGGTACTTTTCTGCCAGCTTCTTTCCCTCGGCCTGGGCGCTTTTCCGCCGCTGATCCTCTTTCTTTGAAGAATGCGCTTTTTGTTTTTTCATTGTATCACCCTCGTGATTGCCGTTGGCTTTAGGGCCGCTCCTGCGGGCGGCTCGCGACTGCCGTCGGCTTTAGGGCCGCTCCCATCGGGGGTCGAGGGGCATCATGCCCCTCGCGGGGATTCAAAGGGGCAGAGCCCCTTTGCCCCCCTTTCTCCGCCCTACAACACAATAGAATCTATTATACCGCAAATCTCGGCCGGGTGTACGGTTTCCTCGCCCCGCCTGAGCTGGAGAATTTCGATGACATTTTCCCCCCGGCTGGTGGAGAGTTCCATGAGGAGCAGTGAGAGCCGTTCGCTTTCCGGGTTGCCTGGCTGTTCGAGGTACAGCCACCAGCCTTCTCCGTGGGGTTCCCAGTGCATGGTATAGTGCATGGGCGGGGCAAACCCGTATACCAGCAGGGCTTTCAGGTCATTCAGGCTGAACCGGCCCCGCCCTTTTGCTCCGGCGCTGATATACCGGCCATCAACGGTACGCACCACCATGGCGTGGGCCAGAAAGGTTCGCGGCGGCTCGGGGGAATCTTCCCTGGCGCGTGTTTGCGCGGGTTCATCCGGCGCGGCCTTGTCAGAAGGAAAACCGTGCCTGGTCTCCTTTTGGGCCTGCAAGGCCTGGGCTGCCTGAAAGGAGACCACTGTGGAGGGGCTGCTGGCCGAAGGGGGGCCAGCGGAAAGGGGTTTTGCAGAAGGGCTGCCCGCGTGAGGGCCAAGGGCCTCGCCCGCCTCTTTCATGAATGAATCGCGGTTTTTCTGCCAGTCTTCCCTTGATTTGGCCCGGTCGCCCAGGAAGCGATCAAGCTTGTCTGCCAGCCCGAATACGGTACCGGCCAGGGTTTCGGTAACGCTGTCCAGCCTGTCGAGCCTGCCGGAAAAAATCTCGGCCGTTTGGGCCGTTGCCCGGGTAGAATCTTTCAGCGATTCCACGGCAACGCCCTTGAGGCCAAGTTCTTCAAGCTGACCTTCAATTACCTGCACCCGCTGCAAAATATTTTTCTGCTGTTGGATAAGGGTGACCATGCTTTTGGCAACATTGCTCATGCCCTGACTCAGTTCGGGAGCGTGTTTTTCAGCAAGTTCGGGCCTTTGGCCGGATTTTTCCTCTTCGGGCCCTATCCAGGAAAATTCGGCGCACAGACGCAGCCGAACCTCTTCCACGCTCATGCCCGTGGCAAAGTGGTCGCGTATCCGCGTGGCCACAAGCAGGGCACTTTCATTGAAACGAATGGGCTTGCCCCTGCTTACCACAGGTATGCAACCGGGAAACTTGCGCCGATAGCTTTTGACTGTGGTTTCAGAAACCCCGAGAATATCGGACATACCTTTGTGGGTATATGTTTTTTCAGCGTTGTTTTCTGAAATGCCGGAAGGTTGCGGTTCGTTCATAATACAGGCAATTCCTTTGGAAGGGCCGGGGCGCCCCTTAATGTTCTGAAAACAGATCCTGTTCAATTTCTGTCTCCCGCTTCGACCTGGGAAGCTCATTCGCTCTGGCAACGGCTTTACTATCAGTTAAGCCTTGAAAAAGAGCGCCTGCCTTTGGCAAACCTTACTCTTACCTGGCAGACACCTCTTGCAGCCCTGGGGGCCGCACATATTCGGCAAGATCCTTTTTACCGGAAATAAATTCGCGGTACACATCCCTCTCTGCCATGAACTGGACCTTTTTGGCAGCGTTCAACGGCTCGGCCCTTGGGGAAAGGGCGGTTGTGGGGTTCACCCACTGCCCGTTCTTTTTCATGCGAAAATCAAGGTGCGGCCCGGTGGCATAGCCCGTGCTGCCCACAAAGCCGATAACCTGGCCCTGGCTCACCCGCATACCCTTTTTCAACCCCTTGGCAAAACGCGAAAGGTGCAGGTACATGGTTTCATACCCGCCATTGTGCTTGAGCTGGATATAGTTGCCCGCCCCGGTGCCGCTGCCCGCAAAGGTCACCATTCCGTCGCCCACGGCCTTTACCGGGGTTCCTGTTGGCGCGGCATAGTCAATGGCCGGGTGCGCCCGCCGTATGTTCAAAATGGGGTGCAAACGGCTGTTGCTGAAACCCGAACTGATACGGGTAAAGGAAAGAGGGGCCTTTAAAAAGGCGCGCTTCAAACTCTCGCCCTCATTATTGTAATACTGGTCTTTGCCAAAGCTGTCTTTAAATACATACGATTCAAACACTTTGCCATTATTGACGAATTCCGCGGCTAGAATGCGCCCGTACCCCTTGAATTCCCCGTCACGGAAACGCTTTTCCACAAGAACGCTGAAACTGTCGCCCTCTTTGATATCCCTGATGAAGTTGATCTCCCAGGCAAATATTTCCGCCAGCCGTACGGCCAGGGAAGCCCTTTCCTCAATCGCGCTCATGGAGGAGAAAAGATTGGAGCTTATGCTGTTGGTCGCCCTGGCAAGAGTTATCTCATATTCAATGGGTACAACACAGGCAATGAAGGTTCCTGTTTCACGGTTTACCACGAGCTTTGTATGCGAATCTATCTCATATTCAAAGCTGACAAGGCCCGAGGCGTCCTTTTTCACAGTAAAAGGCTGGCCTACATGAATTTTGTGCAGCCCGTACACCTCTTTACACGCCTCGATGAAGTTGTGCACCTCTGTGGCGTCCATCCATTCCAGCAGAATGTTTCCGGCAGTGTCGCCCGTGGCAATGACCCCGGAAAAAACGCCGTCCTCTTCTGCCGGCTCAACCACAGTCTCTTCCGGAGCAACAGGGGCCTGGGCCTGCATCTCTTCTTCGGAAAGCTCGCTCACCACCTCAACATCCCTTTCCTCTTCATATTCCGAAAAAAGAGCATAGGAAAAAAGGCCAACACAGATACAGGCAGCAATACCCAACAGACCCAAAAAAACCCTTTTTTTATGTTTTGAAATAGACATATCCTTGCCAATTCTCTTGGATAATGATTTTTTCATAAAATATTCCCAAAATCTTTACTCTCTTCCCCACCCAATACCTGATTTTTCAATTCAGGGCAAACAGACTCAACCCCTTCCCTTTTATTGTGAAAAAAGTTTACGATCCAAAGGGACGCTGCCCCCTTGGATCCCCGCGAGGGGCATGGTTCCCCTCGACCCACGGTTGGGGGCTTCCCCCAAGCCGACGGCAGGCGCGGCAATAAAATAAATAATAGGTATAATCACCGCTCTATTAAATATAAGCACATGATTTTAAAGCTCTTAATATCCTTTGTTCATTGCCGGAAATTTTGCTATCTTCCGCTATTGTTCATTGAGTTTTAATAATTACATAAAACTTTCTCCGACCCCTTTTTCGATGTATGCAACCCCCTTCCCGCTCTTGGTGGACATAGGCAAATACTGGGGGTCAAGGGGCATCATGCCCCTTGCGGGGAGGTCTTGAGGGGCAGCGCCCCTCCAGTGGATAATTGTAACAAAAAGTTTTTCAAATAAAAGTTGACCTTTGTGACCAGGAACAATCTTCGCCTTCTTTTGTCTCCATTTTTCACGGAGGACGAGCTCAAACAATGGTTTGATCCTCTTTCTGTCGAGGTGGACATGGTTGGGAAGGCACTTTTGATCACCTTTCCCCATGCTTTTTTTGCACAGTGGTTTACGGAGGGTGTTCGTCCGGTTTTTGACAAAAAAATTGCCGAGGTTCCGCATCTTGCTTCATTCAGCGTGCAGTACAGAACCAGGGCGGGCGGGCAGGTAGGGAATGTACAGGCCTCGTCTTTTTCGCAGACAAAGCCCCTTTCGCCTGTGAATGGTGCCAGAAAAAATGGTGAAAACAGTCTTTTTGCCACCTCTGAAGAAGGGCAAAACTTTATTGAGCAGGCAAGAATTGCCAAAAAATCGCATTCCTTTGATGCTTTTCTGAGTAACAGAAAGAATGATTTTCCTCTTGCGGCCGCGCTGCAGGCAGCTTCGGCCATTCAGGGCACTCCGCACAGTCCCTTTGTTATTTACGGTCAGAGCGGGTGCGGAAAAACGCATCTTCTGGATGCTATAATCAACCGGGTACGCGAAACCTGTGCTGATTTTCCCTTGTTCTACGGTGGCCCGGAACATATTCCGTATTTAAATGAAAACGGAGTGGTACCGGAACAATACCAGGCCTTTTTTCTTGATGACATGCAGAATGTGGCCAGCTCGGAAGACCTGCAGAACAGGTTCATGTTTTTTCTTGATGTGGCAAGCAGCAGAAACGCCTTTGTCGCCCTCTGTCTTGAGAGCCACCCCTTGGGGCACAACAACTTTCTGCAAAAAATTCGTACCAGGCTGACAAGCGGGCTGGTGGTGGAGATGAAAAAACCGGATCTCGACATCCGGTTCCGTTTCATCCAGAAAATGATTGCGGAGCAGGGTCTGCCCATTGGCAAGGAAGAGGCCTTCGCTCTGGCGCAACGCTATACCGACTTTCGAACCATAGAAGGCGCTATCATAAAAATAAAGGTATACCAGTCACTTTTTGACGATGGGAACAATAACCTTTCCATCATACTCGGGGCGCAGGATGATCAGAAAACCGTGACTGCCCAGAGCATACTGAAAAATGTGGCTGAATTTTACCATGTTCCGGCGGAAGAAATAACAGGCAAAAGCCGCAGGCGTGATGTTGCGAGGGCGAGGAATTCCGCTGTTTTTCTCTGCCGCGAACTGCTCGGGGTTTCCCTTTCCCAGGTGGGAGAATTTTTTGGCGGCAGAGATCATTCCTCCATCCTGTATACAATAAAAAAAATACAGGAATTAAAGCGAAGTAACACAGATACGAACAATGAACTTACAAAACTCAAAAAAATGTGCCTTAGCTTGTGAGTGTCCGGGGGCCTGTGCGAAACCCCTCTTTTAGAAACAGGGCACAAAAAAAACTGTTCCTAAAAAATACTGAATTTTTATGCGGTTACTCTACTTAGGAACATAGAAACAACCCCTTCTATAATAACAGGAGATTACATGTTTCTTACAATTTTTAAAGAAGACGTCATTGAAGGGCTTCAGAAGGCGGCCAGCATCATTCCCCAAAAATCAGGGGCCGTATATTTGCGATCCATCTGGCTGCGGGCCGAGGGAGACAGGCTTGAAATTCTCTCCACTGATTCGAATATTGAATTTCGCGGCTCCTATGTAGCCGATGTGAAGGAAGGCGGTCTTATTGGTGTGCAGGGCCGGGCCTTTGTGGAGCTGCTTCGCAGGCTGCCAGCCGGGCAGATTACCCTTGAGCAGGATAAGGAAGCCCCGGTTCTGCATGTGGTGCAGGGCAGAAGAAAGTACAGGCTTTCCACCAACGATGTGACCTGGTTTCAGAATTTTTCGGAATTTCCCGAGCAGGGGGCCATCATGTGGTCGGGCGACTACCTTCAGGAGCTTATTGAGCGCATCAGCTTCTGCCTTGGTGACGAAACAATGGACGCCATTTCCTGCCTTATCATGAAACCCGTTGGAGAGCATATTGAAGCAGCGGGCATGAATGGTCACCAGTTTGCCATGATGCGGTTTACCCATGACGATTTACAGGCTCTTTTGCCGCCCGAAGGTATTCTTGTACAGAAAAAGTACCTTTCGGAAATAAAGAAATGGCTTGGCGCAGATGAGATAGACCTGAATATTGGAGAGAAAAGGCTGTTCCTGCGCACAGGAAACAAGGCCGAGAGCATGAGCATTCCCCTTTCATCTTACCAGTATCCGGAATACTCGGTCTTTTTGAACCGCCTGAAAGCAGAGGGGCTTTCCAGTCTGGAGCTTGGCAGGGAAGAGGCCCAGGAGGCCCTGAACCGCATAGCCATATTCCACACCGAAGAAAACCGCTGCTCCTATTTTACTTTTGCTCCTTTGGAGGTTGTCATTTCTACCTCGGACCAGCATGTCGGGTCTGCTTCTGAAAGCCTTGACGTGATCTACCAGGGGGAAATAGAGAAAATTGCCTTCAAGACGAGCAATCTTCTGAGTATTCTTGAACGCTTTAACTCAGCCCGGCTCAAGCTCGTGTTCACTGGCAGCGAGGGCCCCTGCGGCATTACCGGTTCTGAAGATTCCGAGTATCAGGTCATCATCATGCCCATGAAAATAAATGAAGATACGCAATTCAGCGAGGAGCAGGTTTAATGGCAGGAGAGCTATATAATGCCGACAGTATAACCGTTCTTGAAGGCCTTGCGGCCGTCCGCAAGCGCCCGGCAATGTACATCGGCAGCACGGATGGGCGCGGCCTGCATCACCTTGTCTATGAGGTTGTTGACAATTCCATTGACGAGGCCATGGCGGGTTTTTGCTCGAAAATAACTGTTCGTCTGCATGTTGACGGCAGTTGTTCTGTTTCAGACAATGGCCGTGGCATTCCGGTTGATATTCACCCCAAGGAAAAGGTTCCGGCCCTGCAGGTTGTTATGACAAAGCTGCATGCCGGAGGCAAGTTTGACAATACAAGTTACAAGGTTTCCGGTGGGTTGCACGGGGTGGGTGTTTCCTGCGTCAATGCCCTTTCCGAGCTGCTTGAAGTCACGGTGCGCCGGGAAGGGCATTGTTACGCGCAGAAGTATTCACGAGGTGTTCCGCTGGAAGAGCTTCGCGTGGTGAGCGAATCGAAGAATCACGGCACCACGGTACGTTTCTGGCCTGATGAGGAAATATTTGAAGAGGTTGCCTTTTCCTATGAAGTTATCCGTAAGCGTCTTGAAGAACTTGCCTATCTGAACAGGGGTCTTGAAATAGAATTTCATGACGAGCGCACGGGCGAACAGGAACTGTTTCGCTTTGATGGCGGCATCGTGGAATTTGTCAAGGATTTGAACGAGGGCGAGGCCCCGGTGCACAGCATTATTTACGGGTATGGCGAGGCCCAGAACGTTGTGGCGGAATTTTCCCTGCAATATAACGCCGGGTACAAGGAAAACACCCTGACCTTTGCCAACAATATCCGCACCAAGGAAGGGGGCACCCATCTGGCCGGGTTCAAGACCGCGCTCACCCGCGCCATAAACAATTACCTGAAAAATTCCGAGCTTTCCAAAAAAATCAAGATGGCCCTTTCGGGCGATGATGTGCGTGAAGGCCTGACTGCCGTTGTTTCGGTCAAGCTGCCCAACCCGCAGTTTGAGGGCCAGACCAAGACAAAGCTCGGCAACAGCGAGGTGGCGGGCCTTGTTGGTGGCATAGTCTATGACAAGCTTTCAAGTTTTTTTGAAGAACACCCCAAAGATATAAAACTTATCATTGAAAAGGCCGTGGATGCGGCGCGCGCCAGGGATGCGGCCAGAAAGGCCAAGGACCTTGTGCGCCGGAAGGGGGCTCTTTCCGACAACTCCCTGCCCGGAAAACTGGCAGACTGCCAGAGCAAGGACCCGGCCCTTTCCGAACTTTTCATAGTGGAAGGGGATTCGGCGGGCGGCTCGGCCAAACAGGGCCGTGACCCCTCGTGTCAGGCTATTTTGCCCTTGCGCGGCAAAATTCTGAACGTGGAACGCACCCGTTTTGACAAGATGCTCGCCAGCAAGGAAATAACCGCCCTTATTACGGCCATGGGCGCGGGTGTGGGGCTTGTGGGCGGGGAAACGGACATTGACCTTTCAAAGTTGCGCTACCATACCATTGCCATCATGACAGACGCCGATGTGGATGGAGCGCATATCCGTACCCTGCTTCTGACCTTTTTCTATCGCCAGTACAAGGATCTTATCGATCACGGGTATCTGTATATAGCCCAGCCCCCTCTCTACCGGGCCCATACCAACAAATTTGAAAAGTTTATCAAGGATGATGGAGCCCTTGAAGATTTTCTGCTCGATCGTATAAGTTCCTCCGCAACCGTGAGAGCGGCAAACGGTATGCTTTTTGAGAAGAGAAAGATCAAGGATCTTTCGCGCCGCATCCATTCCATAAACAGTCGTATGCGCGATGCCGAAGGGGCCGGGGTTGCTGAATCGCTCTTCATGGCCTTTATGCATTTTCCCACCCTTGTTGACCCGCAGTGGATAATTCACGGAACGGAAGAGTTTGTTGAATTTACCGCCTGGATGAAGACCAGGGGCTTTACCCTGCGGGTGGAGCATGAGGTAACCGAAACCGAAGAGTTGCACCGGGTGGTGTTTGAAGACAGAAACGGGCACCGCACCAAGCTCGGGGCCGAGTTTTTCTCTTCCAAAATGTACCGCAAAACCTGGGAAACGCGAGAAGATCTGCGCCAGCAATGCGGCGGCAACAGTTTTGCCATTGTGCGCAAAGATGGAAGCGAAATTCCCGTGCAAGGGTTTTTCGCTCTTGAGACCGCCCTGTATGAAGAGGCCCGCCGGGGCATCAATATTCAACGCTACAAGGGCCTGGGGGAAATGAACCCCGAACAGCTCTGGGTAACCACCATGAACCCGGAAAACCGGGTGCTATTACAGGTAACCATTGAAGATGCCGAAGAAGCCAACGATGCCTTTGAAGAACTCATGGGCGACCGGGTGGAAGCCAGGCGCGACTTCATTGAACGCAACGCGCTCAACGTGCAGGAACTGGACATATAGTACAATACTGGTTGAATGGTTTTTTGGGGCTCTGCCCCAAACCCCGCCGGGGGAAATGATTTTCCCCGGACCCCCTCAAACGGGTATGTCTTGAAATACCCAAGGGGGGTGCGGGGGGCTCAGTCCCCTGCCAGGGTGGCCTGGGGGGGCACCGCCCCTCCGGGAAAAATCAGCACTTCCTTAATACAAAAGGTTTACAAGGACTGACAGTGGCAGAAGAACAAAGAGCACAAATAAGTATAGAAAAAGAATTACGCAAATCGTATCTTGAATATTCTCTTTCCGTAATTATCGGCCGCGCCATTCCTGATGTGCGTGACGGGCTGAAGCCTGTGCACCGGCGCATCATGTTCGCCCAGCACGAGCTTTCCAATACCTATTCCCGACCGCCCAAAAAATCGGCCCGCATTGTCGGTGACGTTATCGGCAAGTATCACCCGCATGGCGATTCAGCGGTTTATGATGCCCTGGTGCGTATGGCGCAGGAATTTTCCATGCGCGATACCCTTGTGGAAGGGCAGGGCAACTTTGGTTCCATTGATGGCGATTCCGCTGCGGCCATGCGGTATACTGAAGTGCGCATGTCCAAGCTGGCCGAAGAGTTTCTGACCGATATCGAGAAGGAAACCGTAGAATTCCGCCCGAACTACGACAATACCCTGCAAGAACCGGCTGTATTGCCCACCAAGGTGCCCAACCTGCTGCTCAACGGGTCTTCGGGTATTGCGGTTGGCATGGCAACGAACATTCCGCCCCACAACCTTGGCGAATTGTGCGAGGCCCTTCTGCACCTTCTGGATGACCCGGACTGCACAGCCCGCGACCTTATGGAATTTGTCAAGGGCCCGGATTTTCCCACCGGCGGCATTGTCTATGCGGGCAAGGGGCTGGAAGACGCCCTGACCACCGGGCGCGGCTCGGTCAAGGTGCGCGGCACTGTGGCCATTGAAAACCACAAGCGCGGCGATTCCATAGTCATCACCCAGATTCCCTATGCCCTGAACAAGTCGAGCCTGGTGGAAAAAATAGCCTTTCTGGTGAACGAGAGGAAGATAGAGGGGGTTTCCGACCTTCGGGATGAATCCGACCGCAAGGGCATACGCATAGTGATTGATGTGAAGCGCGGCGGCATACCGGAAATCATCATCAATTCCCTGTACAAATATACGCCCCTTGAAAGTTCCTTTGCCTACAACATGCTTGGGGTTGCGGGCAACAGGCCCCAGTTGCTCACCCTGAAAAGCGCCTTGCAGTATTTTCTTGAGCACAGGCGCGAGGTGGTCATACGCCGCACTCGCTTTGATTTGAAAAAATCCGAGGCGCGGGCGCATATTCTTGAAGCCCTGCGCATTGCCCTCGACAATATTGACGAGGTGGTGTCCCTTATCCGTCAGTCAAAAACCCCGCCCGAGGCAAAAGAAACCCTCATGGCCCGGTTTACCTTTACCGAGGTTCAGGCGCAGGCCATTCTGGACATGCGTCTGCAACGCCTGACCAACCTTGAGCACGAAAAACTGCTTGAAGAATACCGCGAGTTGCTGAAAAAAATTGAATACTTCAAGTCCATTCTTGAAAACGACAGGGTGCTGAAGCAGGTTATTCAGGATGAAATAACAGATCTGAAAACTAACTTTTCCACGCCCCGTAAAACCGTCATCGAGTATAACGCGGATACGGGCATTGATATTGAAGACCTCATTCCCGACGAAGATGTGGTCATCACCCTTTCCCGTCGCGGCTATATAAAGCGCACCACCCTTGACAACTACCAGCAGCAGAAACGCGGCGGAAAGGGTATTGCCGGCCTGCAGATGAGTGAAGACGACATGCTTCAGGACTTTCTGACAACATCAAACCACCAGTACCTGCTGCTCTTTACCAACAAGGGCAAAATGCACCAGCTCAAGGTGCATCAGGTGCCCGAAGGCAGCCGCACGGCCAAGGGCGCGCATATTGCCAACCTTCTTCCCCTGGAAAAGGACGAATTTGTCGCCACGGCCCTGACAGTGCGGGAATTCAGTTCCGAGGTCTACTTCCTCTTTGTGACCAAGAAGGGCATGGTAAAACGCTCGGACGCCTCCATGTATGCCAGGGCGCGCAAGCACGGCATACTTGCCGTGAGCCTCAGGGAAAATGACGAGCTCATCACCGTGCGCGAGGTGCAGGACGACAATCAGGTTGTTCTTACCACCGAAGACGGCCTTGCCATACGCTTCAACTGCGCGGATGTCCGGGCCATGGGCCGGGGTGCCAGCGGAGTGAAGGGCGTGGCCCTGCGGGGCAAGGACTGTGTTGTGGCCTGCGTCATTGTGAAAGAAAACGAAGAGACTTCCATAATGACCATTTCCCGCAACGGCTTTGGCAAGCGCACCAAGCTCGACCTGTACAGAATACAGTCACGCGGGGGCAAGGGAATAATCAACTTCAAGGCCACACCCAAAACCGGGCCGGTCATCGGGGCCATGCCTGTTTCCGATAACAGCGCGCTTTTGTTGCTGAGCTCCAACAACAAGATCATTCGCATCGGGGTGGATGAGGTGCGCAGCGTCGGCCGTGCCACCCAGGGCGTACGCCTTGTCAACCTTGACGAGGGGGCCGCGGTTGTCGGGTTTGACCGTATTGACGAAACAGCGCCAGGTTCTGAAACAGCAGAATAAGCAATGAACACAAGGCCAGTCATAGCGAGCAGAAACACCCCGGCGCAGAGCCTTTTGCGCCGCAGGGGGGTGTATGAACTGGCAGGGACAGGCCCGCCTCTCTGGCGGG
>JGI994J12354_10000698_pt1 | contig 33654 bp, 21 predicted proteins | sample IntmicLarv3ML3BL_FD_12354 | JGI IMG/M metagenome (IMG submission 12354) | reverse complement strand
TGAAAGTATTAGAAGATGATATTGAATGAAAGTATTAGAAGATGATATTGAATGAAAGTATTAGAAGATGATATTGAATGAAAGTATTAGAAGATGATATTGAATAAAAGTATTAGAAGATGATATTGAATGAAAGTATTAGAAGATGATATTGAATAAAAGCATTAGAAGATGATATTGAATAAAAGTATTAGAAGATGATATTGAATGAAAGTGTTAGAAGATAATATTGAATGATAGCATTTGAATAGGTATGAATTGGAAAAGTAAAATATTATATAATATTAGGAGATTTGTATGTCATTGCAAATTATTTTAGGTGGAAGTGGAAGCGGAAAAACCCATTTAGTGTATGAAAACTTAATAGAGAAAGCTGTAAATGAGCCTAGCAATTCTTATATAGCCTTAGTTCCTGAACAATTTACGTTGGAAGTTCAAAAGCAAATAATTAAAATGCACCCAAATAGGGGGCTTATGAACATAGACATATTAAGTTTTGGGCGTTTGGCATACAAAGTCTTTGATGAACTGTCAGTAGTAAACTTAACTGTTTTAGATGACATGGGGAAGAACATGATACTAAGGCAAGTAGCCATGAAAAATGAACATGGTTTTGGATATTTTAAATCACATTTAGGAAAAATGGGTTTTATAAGTCAGTTAAAATCTATACTTTCAGAATTTTACCAATACAATATAAGTGATTTAGATATGGAAGAAATTATAGTCAAAAGTAATACAGTAGGTATACTAAAAGAAAAACTTAGAGATATATCATATATATACAAGGCTTTTAAGGATGAATTAGAGGGAAAATATATTACATCAGAAGAAATATTAGAAGTATTGTGTAAATATATTTCAAAATCAAAGTTAATAGCGAGTTCAGAGTTTGTTATAGATGGTTATACAGGATTTACTCCCATACAATATAAAGTTTTAAGACTACTTATGAAGTATGCTAAAAAAGTTACAGTAGCAATTACTGTAAGATTGGAAGAGTTTCAAGATAAAACATTGTCAGAGTATGAATTTTTTAACTTAAGTAAAAGTACATATAATAAGTTAGAATTGATTGCTGGTGAGGAAGGTGTTGTTAAAGAAACAGATATATTTATATATAAAGGTGTTAAATATACAGATGTAAAAAGTGCTTTTAGAAATATAAATATTCAAGTAAGTAAAGAATATAGATTTGCAGGTTCGCCAGAACTTTTATTTTTAGAAGAGAATTTTGGCAAGTATAATATGAAAACATACAAAAAAGATGTGAATAACATATCTATATATTCTGTGAAGAATCCAACTCAAGAGGCAGTATACGTTTCAGAAGAGATATTTAAGCTAGTCAAAAACGGAATGCGATACAGAGATATTGCTATTATCACTTCTGCTCTTGGTGAATATGAAAATGTTTTTATTAAGCAGTTTAATTTGACGGAAATGCCATATTTTGTAGATGATAAAAGAAGTATTATTGGTAATCCAGCAGTTGAGTTAATTAGAAGTGCCTTAGAAATTGTGAAGAATAGTTTTTCTTATGAAAGTGTTTTTAGATATTTAAAGACAGGAATATCTGCTATTAAACTTAAAGAAGTGGACATTTTGGAGAATTATGTTATAGCAATGGGTATAAGAGGTAAGAATCGTTGGAATGAGGAATGGTTAAAAGTTCCGTATAGAAATAAAACATTAAATTTAGATATAGTTAATGATATAAGAAGTAGATTTATTGAAGAAATAATGCCTTTTTATATTGTATGTAGAGATAAAAATAGTAGTGTGAAAGATAAAACTATTGCTGTTGTATTACTCTTAGAAGCTGTGCTTGCGAAAGAACAGCTTAGTTATTTTACAGAAAAGTTTAATATGTCTAAGGAATTTAGTTTGGCTAAAGAATATGAACAATCATATGCCTTGATAATGGAACTTTTTGATAGAATAGTTGCACTTATGGGAGATGATATAATTACTATAAAAGATTATAGTGAGATTTTAGATGCTGGATTTGAAGAAATTAAGGTAGGTGTAGTGCCTAGCTATGTAGATCAGATTATTATTGGAGATATAGAACGCACAAGATTGTCTGATGTTAAGGTGCTATTTTTTGTTGGAGTTAATGACGTATTTATTCCAAAGACAGTCAGTATGCAAGGTATATTTACAGAGAATGAGAAAAGCAGGCTGGAAAAAGAGGGTATTGAATTATCGCCTGGAAATAAAAAGGGAATATTTATACAGAAATTTTACCAATACCTATTGCTGACTAAGCCTTCTGAAAAGTTATATATTTCATTTACTAAATCTATGAATGATGGTTCGGCAGGACACATGGCATATTTAGTCAATGATTTGAAAAATATGTATACTAAACTAGCTATTAAAAATTATGAAGTAAGTGAAAATGGAAACTATATTTTAAATGGAGTTGTATCAGAAAAAACAGCATTTTCTGTATTAGTTGATTTATTTGAAAATTTAAGAAAAATTGGAAGTGATAAAGAAGATAAAGATAGTGTAAAAACAAAAGAACAGGATATAATGCAAGATATGGTACAAGATGTATCACTTGGCAGTAATAATGTTAGTTTAGATAAACAGGGAATAATGCAAGCTATAGCACAAGATGTATCACTTTGTGGTGATAATGTTAGAATAGATAAACAAGAAATAATACGAAATATAGTAAAAGATGTATCACTTTGCGGTGATAATATTAATATAGATGAACAGAGTGCAATAATAAATACAGATAATAAAGTAGTAACAGAAAATATGGAAATAGATAATAATATTAGTAAATTGAATTTATTATCTTATGTGAGTGCTTTATATGTATACTTTTTATCTGATAATAAATATAAGGAGCGTTTGTATAAGTTAGAAAATGCTATGTTTTATAAAAACTGTGATAATGGAATAAGTGCGGCAGTGGCTAAGGTTTTATATGGACAAACTCCGTCAGGAAGTGTTACAAGGCTGGAAAAATATGCGGCTTGTGCATATGCCCATTTTTTATCATATGGTTTAGAACTTAGTGAGCGGGCAGAATATGAATTTGCAGCTCCTGATATAGGAAATATATTCCATGAGTCCATAGATTTGGTTTTTAAAGAATTTAAAAATAGAAATTATGATTGGAATACTATTAATGATACAGACAGAGCGGTTTTAGTTTCAGAGTGTGTAAATAAGGTAGTGGAGGATTATAATAACGAAGTTCTAAAAAGTTCATCAAGAAATGAATATATAGCAAGAAAGTTAGAAATTATAACAGATAGGACTATATGGGCACTTTATGAGCAAATTAAAAGAGGGGATTTTGAACCTAGGGGATTTGAAATTGGATTTTCAGTAGCTGACGCAATAGAAGCATCTGCAATTATGATTTCAGATAACGAAAGAATGAATTTAAGGGGACGTATAGATAGACTTGATATATATGAGGATAAAGAGCAAGTTTATGTAAAAATTATAGATTATAAATCTGGAAATACAGAATTTGATTTAACATTACTTTACTATGGTATACAGCTTCAGTTAGTAGTATATATGGAGGCAGCTATAGAAATTACTCAAAAATCATATAAAGATAAAAAGATAGTTCCAGCAGGAATTTTTTATTACAATATAGATAATCCTTTAGTTGATAGAAATGGAGAGATGACTAAAGAAAAGATTGATGAAAAGTTATTAGAAAGTCTTAGAATGAATGGTCTGGTTAATTCTAGTGAAGATATTTTAACACATTTAGATAATACATTTGAAAATCGTTCATTGGTCATTCCTGTAAGTAAGAGTAATAAGACAGGGGAAATTATGAAAAGCCGTTCTTCTGTAGCTAATAATGAGCAATTTGATGCACTTAGATTATTTACAAAAGATAAATTAAAAGACATGTGCAAGGATATGTATCATGGAAATATTGCAGTTAAGCCATATAAGAGAGGTAATAAGACTGCGTGTGATTATTGTAAGTTTCATAGCATTTGTGGTTTTGATACAAAATTTTCAGGCTTTGAATTTAATAGAATGAAGAAATTTAAAGATGAAGAAATTTGGGATAAAATTATTAATACTAAATCTAAGGAGGTAGAGCCTAGTGGCGGTAACATGGACTAAAGAACAGCAAGCAGTTATTGATACTCGAAATAGTAATATTTTAGTTTCGGCGGCGGCTGGAAGCGGAAAAACAGCAGTGCTTGTTGAACGAATAATCACTATGATTACAGATAGCCAAAAGCAGATAGATATAGATAGTTTATTAATTGTAACTTTTACTAAGGCTGCTGCCGCTGAAATGAAAGAAAGAATTATAGCCGCAATAAATAAAAAGTTAGAAGAAGAACCTGATAATAGACATTTACAAAAACAAACTATGCTTATACATATTGCTAAAATTACAACTATTCATAGCTTTTGTTTAGATATAATCAGAGATTATATTTCAGAACTGGATATAGACCCAGCCTTTAGAGTGGCTGATGAGGGAGAATTGAAGTTAATGCGGGCTGATGTAATAGAAGAGCTTTTAAATGATTATTACAAGGTTGCAGAAACTGAATTTATTGAATTTGTAGATGCTTATTCTACGGGAAAAGCAGATTATGGAATAACTGATTTAATTATGAAGTTATATACATTTTCACAAAGTTATCCATGGCCTAAAGTATGGCTTTTAGAGTATTTAAAAATGTATGAAGCAGAAGCTAATGACGAAGTTGAGCAAATAGCATGGTTAGGATTTTTAATAAATGATATAAAATTGCAAATAAAAGAATTACTTGAATTGGCTGAATTGGCTGTGAGTATTTGTGATGATATAGATGGTCCATATATGTATAAGCCTATGCTAGAGGCTGATAGGGTAGCTTTATTAAGTCTTACAAAAGCTCAAAGTTATGATGAACTGCAAAAAGGTTTGAAGTATATAAGTTTTGATAGATTATCTTCTAAAAAAGATGAAAGTGTAGCAATTGAAAAAAGAGAATATGCATTAGCGCTTAGAAATAGGATAAAAGATAGTCTAAAAAAAATATGTGAGATGTGTGAAAATGAAGATATTGTACAAATAATTAATGATTTTAAGGGCAACAAAACAGCAATAAAACTTTTAATAAGCCTTACTAATGATTTTGCAGAGCGGTTTGCAGATAAGAAAAGAGCAAGTAACATTTTAGATTTTAATGATTTTGAACATATGGCATTAAAAATTTTGGTTAGTCGTGAAAATGAAAAAATAGTAGAAAGTCATATCGCAAATGAGATTAGTACTAGGTTTCATGAAATATTAATAGATGAATATCAGGATAGTAATCTTGTACAGGAAACTATTTTAAATGCTGTGTCTAAGGTTCGCTTTGGTAAGTCAAATATATTTATGGTGGGAGATGTAAAGCAAAGTATTTATAGATTTCGGTTAGCCCGTCCAGAACTGTTTGTTGAAAAGTATGAAACATATCCAGATTATGAATTTAAGGGTTTGGATAGTAGTATTGATATAAATGATGTTCAAACAATGAATTTATTAAGTGTAAAAAAGGAATATCAAAAAGATATAAAAGCTAAAAGTCGTGAAGAAGAATACTGTGAAGATATAAAAGCTAAAAGTCGTGAAGAAGAATACTGTGAAGATATAAAAGCTGAAAGTCATGAAGAAGAATACTGTGAAAATATAAAAGCTAAAAGTCATGAAGAAGAATACTGTGAAAATATAAAAGCTAAAAGTTATGAAAAAGACAAAAAAAATATAAATTTCAGAAATTGTAAAATAGAACTTCGTAAAAATTTTAGAAGCAGAGAAAATGTGCTTTTAGGGATTAATTTTATATTTAATCAAATTATGAAAAAACAGCTTGGAAATATAGAATATAATGATTTATCAGCACTCAATTATGGTGCAGGATTTAAAGATATGAATAAAAATATTGCTGTGAATCAGAATGATAAATGTGAATTATTGTTGGTAGACCTAGAAGATACTGATGAGAGCATCAGCAGTAAAAAGGCTGTAGATTCTGCTGAATATACTAAAAAAGAAGCAGAGGCTAGACTTATAGCACTTAGAATTAAGGAACTGACAAGTGAGGCTAATGGACATTATATATGGGATTTTGCATTGAATGAATATAGACTCTGTAAGTATAAGGATATTGTAATACTTCTTAGAAGTTTTAGCGGGTATTCAGAGGTTTTTAGTGAAAATCTTCAGGCAGAAGGCATTCCTGTATTTGTAGAAACTCAAACAGGGTATTTTTCTGCCACGGAAGTAGAAGTAGTATTATCTATGCTGAAAATAATAGACAATCCAAGAAATGATATTCCTTTAGCTGCTGTATTGAAGTCACCAATGGGAGAATTAACAGTAGAAGAATTGTCAGTGGTAGTGGCTAATTATAAGATATCAGCAGGGAAAAATAGAGGAAAAGGATTATATGAAGCAGTTTTAAACTATATTGAAGAATTTATAGATGTAGAAAAAAGTAAAATATATTTAACAGAGGGGACATCTATAATTGATACTGGATACAATAATGTAAGTAAAGTAGAAAATGAAACCTTATTTAAAGAAAAATTAGCTATAAAATTGCAAAAGTTCATTAATATACTAGAAAATTTTAGATATATGGCTTCTTATATGGAGATTAATAAACTAATTTATAATGTTATAACTGAAACTGGATATTATGAATATGTATCGGTTATGAAAGGCGGAAAAGTAAGGCAGGCTAATTTAGATATGCTTATGCAAAAAGCCGTAGAATATGAAAGAACAAGCTATGTTGGTTTGTTTAATTTTGTAAAATATATTGAAAAACTGCAAAAATATGATACTGATTATGGTGAGGCGTCTGTTATAAATGAAAATGACAATACTGTAAAAGTTATGACAATACATAAAAGCAAAGGTTTAGAATTTCCGATAGTTTTTGTTGCAGGTATTGATAAGCAATTTAATAAAATGGACGCAAACAGCAAGATTTTATTACATGCTGATTATGGGATTGCGGCTGATTATATAGACTTAAATTCAAGAGTTAAGGCACAGCCTCTTATTAAAAAAGTGTTTCGCAGGGCAATAACATTAGATAATATGGGAGAAGAACTTAGAGTATTGTATGTTGCATTAACCAGAGCAAAAGAAAAACTTATTTTAAGCGGAACAGTAAAAGGTTTTGAGGAAAAACTCTTAAAATTCCAAAATATGGCTATAGCAGGACGGGAAAAACTTCCGTTTACTTCCGTTTCTAGTGCTTTATCATATATGGATTGGATATTTATGAGTATATTTAGGGAAGATAAACAAAATGAAGTCAAAAAACTGTTTGATATAAGGTGTATAAGTATTGAAGAGCTTTTATTTTCAGAAATAGAGCTTGCTGTTAGTGATGAATATGATAGAAAAAAACTAAAAAAGTTAAAAGATAATATAGATATAGTTAAAGAGAGTAAAGAATATGATTTAATTAGTGAGCGTCTAAGTTATAAGTATCCATTTGAAAAATCTTTGGGTATACACACAACTGTGTCAGTATCTGAACTTAAAAGCAGTGGAGTAAAAACAGAGAATCTAACTGAAATTGAATACACAATGAAACTAAATAAAGATTTTAATGATGAAGTAAAAAGACCTGAATTTATGGAAGATAAAAGTAATCTCTCTGGTGCTAACCTAGGTACTGCATACCATAAAGTGTTTCAGCTTATTTCATATAAGGAAATTTATCATGGGAAAAGTGTAGATAGCGCAATTAAATCGATATTTGATAAAAATCAAATTAGTAATGAATATTATAGTGCTATAAAAGCTGTAAATATAAGTGACTTTATAAAAACACCTTTGGGACAAAGAGTGTTTTTAGCTGATGTTGAAAATAGACTTAATAGAGAAAGAAGTTTTATTATAGGCATAAATGAGCCTAACAGCGGTGAAATGGTTATGCTTCAAGGTATTATCGACATGTTTTTTGAGGAAAATGGTGTCTTAATTTTAGTAGATTATAAAACTGATTATGTAAAGGCAAATGGAGAAAATGTTCTTATAGATAGATATAGTGAGCAATTAAAGCATTATAAAAATGCATTAGAACAGATAACACAAATGACAGTAGCAGAGGTATATATCTATTCAACTAAATTAAAAAAGGAAATTTTAGTAAATGTATAAAAATTATAGTTGTGAAAAATATTAAAAAACCTTTAGTAACTATAAAAATAATGGTAAAAATGAAAGAAGAAAATTAACAAATTTTCACCATAGTTCTATATCAGGACTGTAAATATAATAGTAAGAATGAAAGCCATGGAATTATAAAGGAAATATTAAAACTAATGGCGACAGTAATAAAAAGAAAACTCTAAAAGTATATTAATTATATAAAAATAGTGAACTAAATATAATAAAAACCAGTGAAATGTAATAATTGGAAAAATATTAAAGTGAAACTAAGTGTATAAATTATGAGGAAAACTTAATAAAATTAGAAACTAATAAAAATAAAATATTAGTTTGTAGAAAGTGTTTTATGGATGTATAATTAATATCATAGCAATGATACTTTGAAATTAAATTTTTGATTGGAGGCAATCATATGAACTTATTATTTTATCTTACACCTAAAAGCGAAACAACATATATTTATAATGATTATACAGTAAGAGAAACATTAGAAATTATGGGACAAAAGAAATACTCTGCTGTTCCGATTATTTCTAAAAGAGGTGAATATATAGGAACAATTACAGAAGGGGATTTATTGTGGGGATTAAAAGATAAATTTAATACTTCATTACATATAGAAATTGAAACAATGCAAATTACTAAAATTAAAAGAAGAATGGATAATTCACCTATTAGTATAAATGCTAAGACTGAAAAATTATTAGAACTTGCCATAAAGCAAAATTTTGTTCCAATAATAGATGATAATAAAACATTTATAGGAATTGTAAAAAGAAAAGAAATAATGGAATACTGTTATAAAAAAATGGAGCAATTATCTGTGTAGCGTTTAAGTATGTGCTTTGAAAAACTAGATAATATTGTTGATTTATTTAAAGTGGGATATCATAAAAATTAAGTTGTAATGAATTTTATAGTTAGATATATTCTAATTATAAAATGCCAAGATACTAATTTTTAGGATACCCCACTTTTAAAATGCAATTTAATACATTTGATGTGCAGCAATGTACTAAATAATATGCAATAACACATTGTTAAACGATGTTTTAATACATTTGATATATAACAATTAAACTAAATAATATGCAATAACACATTGTCAAACGATGTTTAATACATTTGACATATAACAATTAAATAGTATGCAATAATACATTGTCAAACGATGTTTAATATATTTGATATATAACAATTAAATAATATGCAATAACACATTGTCAAACGATGTTTAATACATTTGATATATAACAATTAAATAATATGCAATAATGCATTATCAAATGATGTTTAATGTATTTAATGTAAAATAATGTAATTAAATACCATATTATCATACATTATCAAATAATACTTATTTTTTATTATCTAAAGCTGCTTTGATAAAACCTTTAAATAGAGGGTGAGGTCTATTTGGCCTTGATTTAAACTCTGGGTGAGCCTGTGTAGCAACAAACCAAGGGTGCGAAGGTATTTCTACCATTTCTACTATTCTTCCATCAGGAGAAATACCAGAAAGTTCCATTCCTGCTTTTTCAAGTTGTGTTCTGTAATCATTATTTACTTCATATCTATGTCTGTGGCGTTCTTCTATAATACTTTCTCCATCATAAATTTGTTTAGCTAAAGAATTGTCTGAAAGGAGGCAAGGATAAGTTCCAAGACGCAAAGTACCGCCAATATCTTCAATACCATTTTGGTCAGGCATAAGATGTATAACAGGGTGTTCTGTCTGAGGGTCTAATTCAATGCTGTGTGCATTTTTTAATCCAATAACATTACGAGCAAATTCAACAATAGAAAGCTGCATGCCAAGGCAAAGTCCAAGAAATGGTATATTATTTTTACGAGCAAATTCTATAGCAGATATTTTACCCTCAATACCACGATCACCAAATCCGCCTGGTACCAATATTCCGTCTACATTGTTAAGTTGGGTATCAATATTATCAGAATTTAAAGTTTCAGAATCAATCCATTTGATATTAACATCAGTTCTATTGAATACACCACCATGTTTTAGTGATTCTACAACACTTATATAAGCATCATGTAATTGAATATATTTACCAACCAATGCAATAGTTACAGAATACTTTGGATTTTTCCAATTATTAATCATTGAAGTCCATTCAGTAAGGTCTGGTTCAGGACAATCTAATTTTAAAGAGGCACAAGCTACCTGAGCTAAATGTTCAGCCTCCATGGCAAGAGGTGCTTCATATAAAATATCAACATCAAGATTTTGAAGGACATGGTTTTGAGGTACATTGCAAAATAATGCAATTTTACTTTTAATATTATCATCCAAGGGATATTCTGAACGGCATACAATAATATCAGGCTGTATACCCATGCCTTGCAGGTCTTTAACACTTGCTTGAGTTGGTTTAGTTTTGAGTTCTCCTGATGCCCTTAAATAAGGGATAAGGGTAACATGAACTAATATTGCATTTTCATGCCCTACATCATGTTGGAATTGTCTTATAGCCTCAAGGAATGGCTGGCTTTCTATATCTCCAACAGTACCTCCAACTTCAATAATAGCTATTTCAGTTTCAGTTGTTGCATAATTTCTATGAAAACGGCTTTTTAGTTCATTTGTAATGTGCGGAATAACCTGTACTGTACCGCCGCCAAAATCACCGCGACGTTCCTTTTGAAGTACACTCCAGTAAATTTTCCCAGTGGTAACATTAGAATTTTTGGTAAGGTTCTCGTCTATAAAACGTTCATAATGCCCAAGGTCTAGATCTGTTTCAGCTCCATCATCGGTTACAAATACTTCGCCATGCTGTATAGGATTCATAGTTCCGGGGTCAATGTTTAAGTAAGGGTCAAACTTTTGCATTGTCACTTTGTATCCACGCATTTTAAGCAATCTACCAAGTGATGCGGCAGTAATTCCTTTACCCAATCCAGATACAACGCCGCCGGTTACAAATACATATTTAACAGACATAAAAAAATCCTCCTTATATTTGGTATGGCTTATCTTTTATTAATTATATTATAAATAATAAGTTATAGATATTGATAAGATTTGGACAATATTAATCCAAATTAACTATCTGATATTATATCATAAATACCAATTATACAACTTCAAAGGAAATAATTCCAGTACAAATTTAAAAAATATTTAAAGTAAAAAATAAAAAATCACTAAAAATTCATTAATGTCTGTATTGCTTTATTAGTAAAGTAATTCTATAATAGTAAAGTAAATGTTAAAATTAGTTTGAAGATACAGGAGAATGAGAATGCAAAATACAAGCGATGACTTACAAGATAATAAAAAGAAAGGAAAGATGCAAGGTACCATAGCAATTACTATTGCTATAATATTTTCGATATTTTTTATAAGTTACTTAAGAGGACTTATTGATAAACAGATGAATAGAGAAATTACTTATAATGAATTTATAACAATGGTTAATGAGGGCAAGGTAGAATCAGTAACTATAAGTGACAAGCGAATTATCATAAATCCTAAAAAAGGTGAAAATGTAATTGCAGAAGGATTGTCATTACAGGTTAGATATTATACTAAAACATTAAAAGATCCTGCAAGAACCCAATTTTTAATTGAAGCAGGAGTGCCTTTTAAAGGAGTTGAAGATAACACAGGAGAATTACTTACCTTTGTAATCTTTAATGTTTTGCCAATGGCATTGATTTTTGGAAGTGTCTTTATACTTATGCGCCGTATGGGCGGAAGTAGCGGTATCATGAGCTTTGGTAAAAGCAGGGCAAAAGTATATGAACAAAAAGAAACTGGCATTACATTTAAAGATGTAGCAGGTCAAGATGAAGCACAAGAATCTTTAAATGAAATTGTAGACTTTTTACACAACCCTGGGAAATATACTAAAATAGGGGCTAAACTTCCTAAAGGAGCGTTGCTTGTTGGACCTCCGGGAACAGGTAAAACTTTGCTTGCAAAAGCTGTGGCAGGAGAAGCAGGAGTACCATTTTATTCATTGGCAGGTTCAGATTTTATAGAAATGTTTGCAGGTGTTGGTGCGTCAAGGGTTAGAGATTTATTTAGACAGGCACAGCAAAACACACCATGTATAATGTTCATAGATGAGATAGATGCCATAGGTAAGAATCGTGAGTCAAGAATGGGTTCAAATGAAGAAAGAGAACAAACTTTAAATCAATTATTATCAGAAATGGACGGTTTTGACAGTTCCAAAGGTCTGGTAATCTTAGCAGCTACTAACCGTCCTGAATCACTTGATCCGGCACTTCTTAGACCAGGGCGATTTGATAGAAGAGTTATAGTAGATAAGCCAGATTTAAAAGGTAGATTAAATGTGCTGAAAGTACATTCAAAAGATGTGCTTATGGATGACAGTGTTGATTTAGAGGCAATTGCACTATCTACTGCTGGAGCAGTTGGTTCAGATCTTGCTAATATGATTAATGAAGCCGCTATAAATGCAGTTAAAAATGGAAGAACTGTTGTGAATCAAGAAGATTTGCTTGAATCGGTGGAAGTAGTTATAGCAGGTAAAGAGAAAAAAGATAGAATAATGAATAATAAAGAAAAGCGTATAGTTGCTTTCCATGAAGTAGGTCATGCACTTGCCGCAGCTTTCCAAAAAGATACCACACCAGTACAAAAGATAACTATTGTGCCAAGAACTATGGGGTCACTAGGTTATGTTATCCAAACTCCGGAAGAAGAAAAGTTTTTGGTAACAGAAAATGAACTTAGGGCAGAATTAGTAATATATCTTGCAGGCCGTGCAGCAGAAGAGATAAATTTTGATTCAGTAACTACAGGTGCTTCAAATGATATAGAAAGAGCAACTAATATAGCAAGAAGTATGGTTACAAGATATGGTATGTCACCAGAATTTGGATTAATGGGTATAGAATCTGTAGAACATAGATATCTAAATGGTGATCCAGTTATTAACTGTGCAGATGTAACAGCCGCTAAAGTAGATGAAGTTGTTAGAGAAATGTTAAAAACAGCATATGATGAGGCTAAAGAATTACTTTTAAATCATAGAGAAACATTAAATAAAATTGCAGAGTATTTACTTGAAAAAGAAAGTATTACAGGAAAAGAATTTATGAAAATTTTTAATGAAATGGAACCTAAACAACTAATTTCAGCAAATCATGAAAAGAATGAAGAAACAGTATAAATACATAAAAAATATGTAAATAAGATTTTAGATATTTTAATAACTTGATATTAATAGAAACTCTGAAGTTTAAAAGCAGTTTATTAATATGACATAAAAGATAAAAGGTGCTTCGGTTATTGAAGCACCTTTTAATCTTTTATTAAAATCTTTACAAATGAAGATAAAATATTTCACAAAAGAACACTGTATCGTATAAAGAATATAGTTTTTATCATGGTGGAAATTTTTATAAATTAATATTTATAAATCTGTTATATAAATATAATTTGTTAGGAGAGTGAATATGTTTGATATAAAAGAAGAATTGAAAAAGTTGCCAAATGAATCAGGTGTATACATAATGCATGACAAAGCAGATAATATAATATATATTGGAAAAGCTATTAATTTGAAAAATAGAGTAAGACAATACTTTCAAAGTGAAAGAGGGAAAACTACCAGAATTAGACAAATGATTTCTAAGATTGCTAGTTTTGAGTATGTAGTTACTGGTTCAGAGCTAGAGGCACTTGTTTTAGAATGTAATCTAATAAAGGAGCATAGACCAAAATATAACACTTTATTAAAAGATGATAAAGGATATCCTTATATAAAAGTGACTATTTATGAGGAGTATCCAAGAGTACTGTTTGCACATCAGATGAAACGTGACAAAAGTAAGTATTTTGGACCATATCAAAGTAAAGGGGCAGTCAAAGATACTTTAGATATTATATATAAATTATATAAAATAAGAACTTGTAATAGAAATCTTCCAAGGGACATAGGTAAAGACAGACCATGCCTTAATTATCATATAAAACAATGTGAAGCACCATGTCAAGGTTACATCAATAAAGAAACTTATAATGAGAATGTTTCACAAGTTATGAAAATGCTTGCTGGAAAAATGGAACCAATAATACATATGCTGGAAGATAAAATGAGAGAAACATCAGAAAACCTTGAGTTTGAAAAAGCAATGGAATATAGAGATTTAATATCAGGTGTTAAAAGTATAGTTCAAAGACAGAGAATTATTAGTGATGGAATGAAAGACAGAGATGTAGTCGGAATTGCTAGGGATAAAAATGATGCAGTGGTACAAGTGTTTTTTATACGTGAAGGTAAAATGATAGGACGAGAGCATTTTAGATTAAATATACATTCAGATGATATTAGCAGTGAAATACTTTCAGAATTTATTAAACAATTTTATTCAGGAACTCCGTTTATTCCTAAGGAGATTTTTTTGCCGGAAGATATTTCAGATAAAGAAATAGTATCAAAATGGCTGGAAACTAAGCGTGGCAGAGGAGTTAGTTTAATAGTTCCAAGGAAAGGGGAAAAAGAAAAATTAGTAGAACTTGCAATAAGGAATGCCATGGAGGTGCTTACAAAAGATAAAGATAGGATAAAGCGTGAGGAGTTAAAAACAGTAGGTGCATTAGGACAAGTTAGTGATTGGTTAGGTATAGAGAAGTTATTTAGAGTTGAAGCGTTTGATATTTCAAATATAAGTGGTTTTCAATCAGTAGGTTCAATGGTAGTTTTTGAAAATGGAACTCCTAAGCGCAATGATTATAGAAAATTTAAAATTAAAACAGTAGATGGACCAAATGATTATGCATCAATGAAAGAAGTGCTTACCAGACGCTTTGAACATGGCATTGCGGAAAAAGAAAAATTAAAAAATACAGGTCAAAATGCTGAATTTGGCAGTTTTACAAAGTTTCCAGATTTAATCATGATGGATGGTGGAAGAGGTCAGGTAAATATTGCTTTAGAAGTACTTTCAGAGTTAGGACTCTCAATTCCTGTATGCGGAATGGTAAAAGATGATAGGCATAGAACCAGAGGATTATATTATAATAATGAGGAAATTACTATAGATACCCATTCGGAGGGTTTTAGGCTAATTACTAGGATTCAAGATGAGGCACACAGATTTGCAATAGAATATCATAGAGATTTAAGAGGAAAAAATCAGGTGCGTTCAGTACTTGATGATATAAAGGGGATAGGCGAAGTTAGGCGTAAATCACTTATGAGAAAATTTAGAAGTATAGAAAATATAAAATCTGCAACAGTTGATGAACTTAAAACTACAGAAGGAATGAATGAGAAATCTGCTATTTGTGTTTATGAGTTTTTTCATGGGCAAAATTAAATGAATACATATTTTTAAGTATTTAATATTAGTAAAAATAGAATCTGATAAATATATAAGTTTATATTTTTACACTATTGCAGAAAATTTATGTAAATTACATGTACTTGACATTGACATCAAAAAAGTATAAAATCTAGGTATTGTCTTGGCACAATGAAAATTAAATAAAGGAGGTGTTCCTATGTCGGAATTAGGATTAGCATTAGTTGCGATTATTGGAATTCCAAGCGGAATGATTATTTCTTGGTTTTTAGCCATTTCATATAGAAAAAAAGTATATGAGAGTAAAGTCGGCAGAGCAGAAGAGCGTGCAAGAGAAATTCTTGACGAAGCGCTCAAAAATGCCGAAACTAAGAAGCGAGAAGCTCTTCTTGAAGCAAAAGAAGAGTCATTAAAAACAAAAAACGAATTGGAAAAAGAAACCAAAGAAAGACGTTCAGAATTACAACGTTATGAACGCAGAGTACTGACAAAGGAAGAAGGTTTGGATAAAAAGCTGGAAGCCTTTGAAAAAAGAGAAGCAAAATTGACATCAAAGGAAGACAGTATTACGCAAAAGCTAAAAGATGCGGAAATTCTTCATGGCGAAGCAGTGGTAAAACTTGAAAAAATTTCAGGTCTTACATCTGATCAGGCAAAAGAGTATTTGTTGAAAAATGTTGAAGATGAAGTAAAGCATGAGATAGCTAAGTTATACAAGGAATTAGAAGCAAAAGCAAAAGATGAAGCTGATAAAAGAGCAAAAGATTATGTAGTTACATCTATTCAAAGATGTGCAACAGACCATGTTGCAGAAACTACTATTTCAGTAGTAGCATTACCAAGTGATGAAATGAAAGGCCGAATCATAGGTCGTGAGGGAAGAAACATTAGGACACTTGAAACGCTAACAGGTGTAGATTTAATTATTGACGATACTCCTGAAGCTGTAATTTTATCATCGTTTGATCCAGTTAGAAGAGAAGTTGCAAGAATTGCTCTTGAAAGATTGATTATTGATGGTAGAATACATCCAGCAAGAATTGAAGAAATGGTTGAAAAAGCTCAAAAAGAAGTTGAAACCATTATGAGAGAAACTGGAGAAGAGGCAGTTTTAGAAGTTGGATTACATGGAATACATCCTGAACTTGTACGACTTTTAGGTAAGATGAAGTATAGAACCAGTTACGGACAAAATGCATTAAAGCATTCTATAGAAGTTGCTCATTTATGTGGACTTATGGCAGCAGAAATAGGATTAGATGTTCGTATAGCAAAGCGTGCAGGTCTGCTTCATGATATAGGTAAAGCTATTGATCATGAGGTCGAGGGTTCACATATTCAAATTGGAACTGATTTATGTAAAAAGTATAAAGAGTCAAGTATTGTTATTAATGCAGTAGAAGCACATCATGGTGATGTGGAACCAGAATCACATATTGCATGTATTGTTCAGGCAGCAGATACAATATCAGCAGCTAGACCAGGAGCAAGAAGAGAAACTTTATCAACATATACCAATAGACTAAAACAATTAGAAGATATAACTAATTCATTTGAAGGTGTTGATAAAACATTTGCAATACAAGCAGGTAGAGAAATTAGAATTATGGTAGTACCTGATACTATAAATGATGATGATATGATACTTTTAGCAAGGAATATATCAAAACAGATAGAAGATGAACTTGAATATCCAGGACAGATAAAAGTAAATGTTATAAGAGAATCAAGAGTAGTTGATTATGCAAAATAGAAGTGAGGTGAACATATATTATGTTCACCTTTTTCTGAACTTCTAAGTAATAATATTGAAGAGAATTGGTTTATAGAAAGGTATATTGAGATATGGCGAAAATAGGTTTTTTGGGAATGGGAAATATGGGGCAGGCGATGTTAAAAGGTATATTAAGCCAATATTCTCCTTTGGAAGTAGCTTTTACAGATATTGATACAAACAAGATGAAAGATATAAGAAATTCTACAGGGGCAATTTCTTTTGAAAGCAATGCAGAGTGTGCAAATAATGCAAAATATATAATATTGGCTGTAAAGCCTCAATATTATGATTCTGTATTAAAAAATATAGAATTAGTACTTAAACCGGATCAAGTTATTATATCTATAGCGCCAGGAATTACTATTGAAACTTTGAAAACAAAACTTGGGGCAGATAAAAAAATAGTTAGAGCTATGCCTAATACACCAGCATTAGTAGGTGAGGGAATGACAGGAATTGCCTTTGAAGAAAGTAAAATTACTTTTGAGGAAAGGGAAGAACTTTTAAAAATTTTTTCATCATTTGGTAAGGTAGAGATAGTTCCAGAAAACCTTATGAGTGCAGTTGTATGTGCAAGCGGAAGTTCACCTGCATATGTTTACATGTTTATAGAAGCCTTAGCTGACAGCATAGTTGCTCAGGGTATGTCAAGAGAGTCAGCATATAAATTTGTTGCTCAATCAGTTATGGGAAGTGCTAAAATGGTATTAGAAACAGGAGAACATCCAGCAAAATTAAAAGATATGGTTTGTTCTCCAGCGGGAACTACGATAAAAGCAGTTGCGGCGCTTGAAGAATATGGAATGAGAGCGGCAATAATAAAAGCAAGTGAAGCATGTTATAATAGGGCTGAAAGTATAAAATAGAGAGAAGAATTACTATATTTTTATAAAATACAAAATTAAAGGAGTGAAAAAATACTGCTTATGGAAGAAATTAAAAGAATAAATCGTGAATTAAAATATAAAGGTCAAATAGTAGAAATGTATGAAGATACAATGAAACTGCCTAACGGAAATATTGTACATTGGGATTTTATTAAGCATATGGGAGCTGCCGCAGTAGTTCCAGTAAGAGCTGATGGAAAAATTGTTATGGTGCGTCAATATAGAAATGCAATGGAAAAAGAAATACTTGAAATTCCAGCAGGAGGACTAAACTTTGCCGGTGAAGAAAAATCAATATGTGCTATAAGAGAATTGGAAGAAGAAACAGGTTATAAATCTGATAATGTAGAGTGGCTTATAAATGTTAATACTACAGTAGCATTTTGTAATGAAATTATAGAAATATTTGTAGCACGAGATTTAAAAATGGCAGAGCGTAATTTGGACGAAAATGAGTTTGTAGATGTTGAGGTATACAGTATAGAGGAACTTTTAGATATGATATATACAGGTGAGATTACAGACGGAAAAACTATAGCAGCACTTACTGCATATTATGTGAAATATTGCAGATAAAAACTTATTTTGATAAAAATTATATTTTGGTATATTTCAATACTACTTATTATTAAAATTGAGATTTTTAATAATAATAGTATCATTATCTTATATTAATAAATTTATACACTTTTATAAACTAAAAATATCATCTTTAACTAAATTGGCAAAAGACAATATAAAGTTAGAGATGATATTTTTATTTTTGTATTTTATAGGAAAAAGCTCGAATGTATCAGTTTTTAAGCCTGTTCTGCAATATCCATAAGTAATTTTTCAGAATCTTCCCAGCCAAGGCAAGGGTCTGTTATAGATTTGCCATAGCAATGGTCAGTTACCTTTTGACTTCCAGCAAGCAGATAACTTTCTATCATAACACCCTTAACTAAATTATGAATATCATTAGAATGTCTGCGGCTATGAAGAACTTCTTTAACGATACGAATTTGTTCCATATATTTCTTATTAGAGTTAGCATGATTAGCATCTACTATACACGCTGGATTTTTTAAATTGCGCTCATTATAAAGTTCAAGTAATAAGTTTAAATCCTCATAGTGGTAATTAGGTATACTTTGACCATGTTTGTTAGCTGAACCACGAAGTATGGTATGTGCAAGCGGATTGCCGTCAGTATTAACTTCCCAGCCATTAGAGATAAATGTGTGCCCTGATTGAGCCGCAACCACGGAGTTAAGCATTACAGAAAATCCGCCGCTAGTAGGATTTTTCATACCGCTTGGAATTTCTAAGCCGCTTATCATTAAACGATGCTGCTGATTTTCAACAGAACGAGCACCAACAGCCACATATGATAGTAAATCTGAAAGATATTGCCAGTTATCAGGATAAAGCATTTCATCAGCCGCAGTAAGACCTGATTCTAACATAGCTCTTATATGCAGTTTTCTAATAGCAATAAGACCTTCATATAAATTAGGTTTTTTCTCAGGGTCAGGCTGATGTACCATTCCCTTATATCCTTCACCGGTGGTTCTAGGTTTATTAGTATATATTCTTGGAATTAAAATTAACTTGTCTGATACCTTTTCTTGAACTTTAGCTAAACGGTTAATATATTCACACACAGAATCTTCATTATCAGCAGAACAAGGGCCGATAATGACAATAAATTTATCGCTTTCACCAGTAAAAACTTTTTTAATTTCAGCATCACGGATAGCTTTTGCTTTAACCATTTGTGCTGATATAGGGAATTGCTCTTTTATTTCCGAAGTGGTAGGCAATTTATTTGTAAAATGAAATCCCATGATATACCTCCTAAATTTTATTTATATAAATCAATGATTTTCATTATATTACAAATCGTTGTGTTTGTCTAATTTATTTTTTGAAATGTACTTATAATTAGTTGTTTTTGGTTATAAAAATGTAAACTGCTTATAGGGTAAAATGAACGAATTTTAAAATACATTGTATTAATCTAAATTAGATGATATGATTTTAAGGGAAATTACTTAAATTGATTTTTATGTAATAATGATTTATAAAAATAAATATTATAACAGATTTGGGTTGCAAATTGGAGAATAAATATGGATAAGTTAAATCAAGCCATAAAAAACAAAAGTTTTGAATTATGTTATTTATTATATGGTGAAGAAAATTATTTAAAGAAAAACTATAAAGATAAAATCAAATTAGCAATAGTTGGGGACGATAAAATGAATTACACTAATTTGATTGGAAAAGGTACAACAGCAAGGGAAATTATTGATATAACTAATACCATGCCATTTTTTACAGAAAAGCGTTTAGTTATTGTTGAAGATAGTGGATTTTTTAAAAAAGCAGATGATGAATTGACTGCATATATTGAAAAAGTTCCTGAAACAGCAGTACTTATTTTTATAGAAACAGAGGTAGATAAAAGAAATAAACTTTATAAGGCAGTGAATAAATGTGGTGTTGTGATAGAATGTTCAAGGCAAAAGCCAGATATTTTATCTAAATGGGTGCTTGGAATAATGACTAGAGAGGGTAAACGTATTACAGGCAATAATATGAACCTATTTTTGTCAAAAACAGGTGATGATATGAATAATATATCTGTTGAACTAGAAAAACTTTTATCATATGTAGCAGATAAGGAAATTATAGAAAATAAAGATATAGAAGCAGTGTGCATAGAGCCTATTACTAATAAAGTTTTTGATATGATTAATTATGTTGCCGCGGGAGAATTGAATCAAGCATTAAATTTATATAGAGATTTATTGATATCTAAAGAACCTCCTATGAAAATACTATTCTTAATAGCCAGACAGTTTAATCAATTATTACAAGTAAAAAGTTTATTGCAAACAGGGCATAATAAAAGTGAAATAGCCTCAAAACTTAGGCTTTCGCCTTATATTATTGCTAAGGTAATATCGCAGGCTTTGGAATTTGAATATAATCAGTTAAAGCAGTATGTTGAAAAATGTGTAGAATTTGAAGAATTAGTTAAAACTGGTGGGTTATCAGATAGATTAGCAGTAGAATTACTATTGACTATTAGAGGTTAGCAGGTAGTATTTATATGTTGAAAAATGTCTGGTGCATTATGGTTTGGATAAGTGTTTTTATGGGAATAACTTTTTTATCATGAAATGACTTATTTAGAAAAAGAAAATTAGAAAAAGTATTTTTAATTATCTTAATGTTTATTATAAAACAAAAAACTCGAATATTTAGATTATAATAATCAGTATATTCGAGTTTAGTTTATATGATATTTAATAATTAAGCAATAGCATTTACAGCCTTTGTTAAACGAGATACTTTTCTTGAAGAAGTATTCTTGTGGTAAACTCCTTTAGAAGTTGCTTTATCTATTTCAGAAATAACAGCTAATAGACTTGCCTGAGCAAGAGCTTTATCTCCGCTGGCGATAGCAGCATCTACTTTCTTAACATATGTTTTAACTTTTGATCTAATTGCTTTGTTTCTGTCAGCTTTAGTCTGATTTACTAAGATTCTTTTTTTTGCAGATTTAATGTTAGCCAATCTGTGCACCTCCGAATTAATTAAATAATAGTTAATGTTTGAAGTGTTTAATTAAATCCGGACACGGACAGTCTAATTGAACACATACACTCAATATATTTTATAAGAAATTAGATAGACTGTCAATAGAAAAAAGGTGATTTATGAAAAATTTATATTAAAAGTGAAGTGAAATAAATGTACAATATAGTGATTTATATGGATTTTGTTATATATAAATTAATTGTAAATTAAGAAAAAATTTAAAAAGTAAGATATAAATTTATGATATAATTATGTTCATAAATGTAAGACTAATTATTAGGGAGATTAATATTATGAAACAATTTAGAGTGATAGCGTTTATTGTGCTAACTATGTGTATATTTGCAGGCTGTACTAAAGGAAGTATAACATTAAAATCAGATAAAATAACAGCAGAATTAGGTGTGATTATTTCACATGAAATTACTGACTATGTTGTAGCATCAAAGCCGGAAGAACTTGAAAAGTGTGAACTATTTTTAAGTGATGTGGATATATATGAAGTGGGAATTTATGAGGCTAAAGTAGTTTATGCTGGACAAGATTATCCTTTTACTATTGAAGTTAAGGATACAGTTGCACCTAAAGCCATTTTGGCAAAAGAAGAATTTGAACTGGAAATAGGAGAATATTTAGATATTTATGATGTGTATTCTAAAATTGAAGAGATATCAGAATATGTAGTATATTTTTCTTATGGGGATATTGAAGTAGAAAATGAGGGATTGATATTTGAAGAGGCTGGTGAATTTGATATAGTATCATACATAGAAGATGAATCGGGAAATAAAATAGAATTTACTTTTAAAATAATAGTATTAGAACTCAGTGTACCAACTTTTGAAGGGCTGACAGAGCTTAATTGGAACATAAATGAAGATAAGCCAGATTTTCTTGAGGGTGTTACTGCATATGACACTAAGGATGGTGATTTGACAAGTGCCATAGAAGTAGATGACAGCGATATAGATGAAGCATATAATGATGAATATAGAATTTATTACTATGTTGAAGATTCAGAGGGAAATGTGGGAGAAGCATATAGAATAATTAATATATCAGGAAATAAAGAGGATATAGATTATGTAGAAGTGATTGATGAAACAATACCAGTGATATCAGGAATGACTGAAATTAATATTACAGTTGGAGAAGCAATGCCTAGTATGGAAACGTTAATGGCAGGTGTAACTGCAATAGATGGAAAAGATGGTAATATTACCTCAAAAATGTATATTGATACTGGTGAAGTTGATGTAACAACAGGCGGTGAATACTACATATATTATTTTGTTTTAGATAATGATTTTAATGAGGGATATGCAGAACGATTGGTAATAGTAACTGATCCGTCAGAAGAAGCTGATATGTATGAGGAAGAAATAGAGTAAAATCTATAAAGTATCTGTAAATGCCATATAGATGAGCCTAGAATAAAGGTAAAACATTGTGGTTTTGCAGATACTTTTGTGCTATAATTTATCCGATAGAAATGTAAAAATAATATTTGCAATGTAATAATTGAGAGAAAATATTTTTATTTATTTTTAATTAGTGATAATTTTAATTATTTAAAATTGAAAATATTAAGCGAAGTATCAAAAATCAAATTAGTAGTATTTAATAAAGTTAAATAATATTAGCATAAAGCATACTAATATTATATTAATATATTATGCAGGAGGAAGAAATGGCAACAATAGATCAAACTAAAATAAGGAATTTTTGTATTATTGCTCATATAGATCATGGTAAGTCAACACTTGCCGATAGAATTATAGAACATACAGGGCTGTTGACAAACAGGGAAATGCAGTCACAGGTACTTGACAATATGGAATTAGAGCGGGAAAGAGGTATTACTATAAAGGCACAGGCAGTTAGAGTAATATATAATGCAAAAGATGGAAATGAATATATATTTAATTTAATAGATACTCCAGGGCACGTAGACTTTAATTATGAAGTTTCTAGAAGTTTGGCAGCATGTGATGGGGCTATCTTGGTGGTAGATGCGGCACAAGGTATAGAGGCACAGACATTGGCTAATGTGTACTTAGCACTGGACCATGATTTAGATGTATTGCCAGTTATTAATAAAATAGATTTGCCAAGTGCAGACCCTCAAAGAGTTATAGAAGAAATAGAAGATGTTATAGGAATTGAAGCACAAGATGCGACTCTTATTTCTGCTAAAAATGGAATAAATATTGATAAAGTACTAGAAGCAATAGTTGAAAAAATCCCAGCACCAAATGGTAAGCTGGAGGAACCATTAAAAGCACTTATATTTGATTCATTGTATGATTCTTATAAGGGAGTAATTATATTTTGCAGGATAATGGAGGGTACAGTTAAGCGTGGAACTACCATAAAAATGATGGCTACAGGTGCGCTGGCAGATGTTGTGGAAGTAGGATATTTTGGTGCAGGGAGATTTATTCCTTGTGATGAACTTACAGCAGGTACAGTAGGATATATAACAGCATCTATTAAAAATGTAAGAGATACAATGGTAGGTGATACTGTTACAGATGCTAAGAATCCTTGTAAAGAGGCACTTTCAGGATATAAAAAAGTTACGCCAATGGTATATTGCGGGCTATATCCGGCAGATGGCGCTAAATATAATGACCTTAGAGAAGCACTTGAAAAACTTCAATTAAATGATGCTTCACTTTCATTTGAACCAGAAACATCATTAGCACTTGGGTTTGGATTTAGATGTGGATTTTTGGGTTTACTGCATTTGGAAATTATTCAAGAAAGACTTGAAAGAGAATATAATTTAGATTTAGTAACTACTGCACCAGGGGTAGTTTATCGTGTATATAAGACTGACGGAAGTATGATAGAACTTACTAATCCTTCTAATTTACCAGACCCATCAGAGATTGAGTATATGGAAGAACCTATGATAAGTGCTGAAATTATGGTTACTACAGAATTTATTGGTGCTATAATGGACTTATGTCAGGAAAGACGTGGAATATATAATGGAATGGAATATATGGAAGAAACTAGGGCATTGATAAAATATGACCTGCCGCTTAATGAAATTATATATGATTTCTTTGATGCTTTAAAATCTCGTTCAAAAGGGTATGCCTCTTTTGATTACGAATTAAAAGGATACGAAAGGTCTGAACTTGTTAAGCTTGATGTACTTGTTAATCGTGAAGAAGTTGATGCACTATCGTTTATTGTATTTAGCGGAACTGCTTATGATAGAGGTCGTAAAATGTGCGGAAAACTAAAACAAGAAATTCCAAGGCAGTTATTTGAAATTCCTATACAGGCAGCGATTGGAAGTAAAGTTATTGCAAGAGAAACAGTTAAGGCAATGAGAAAAGATGTACTCGCTAAATGTTATGGCGGGGATATTAGCCGTAAACGTAAACTCTTAGAAAAGCAAAAAGAGGGTAAAAAACGTATGAGACAAATTGGTAATGTTGAAATACCTCAAAAAGCGTTTATGAGTGTACTTAAACTAGATGATGAATAAAAAATGAGTAAAATATCAAATAATATATTAAAAAATAAACAAATAAATAATATATCATTGAACAAAGTATTAATAAATGATTCAACAAATAAGGAGAATATTAAACAAAAATTAGAAATATATATACATATTCCCTTTTGTGTAAAGAAATGCAATTATTGTGATTTTATTTCAGAAGTGGCAACGAGTGAAGTAAAAGTAAAATATGTAGATTATTTATTAAAAGAGATAGATATAATATTTATAGATATAGCAGATAAATATGAAATAAGTTCAGTGTTTATAGGAGGGGGAACTCCCTCAATACTTGCGGGAGAAGATATTAAGAACATTATAAACAAATTGCAAAAAATCTTATTATTTTCTTGTAATGCAGAGATAAGTATAGAATGTAATCCTGAAACTATAAGCTATGAAAAACTGTTGATGTATAAAGAAGCTGGAATTAATAGACTTAGTTTTGGATTACAGTCAGCTAATAATGAAGAATTGAAACTTCTTGGAAGAATACATGATTATGAAAAATTTGTGGAAAACTATAATTTAGTTAGAGCTATGGGTTTTGAAAATATAAATATAGATTTGATGTCAGCACTTCCATTTCAAACAGTTGAAAGTTTTGTAAAAACACTGGAAAAGGTAATAAAATTAAATCCAGAGCACATTTCGGTATATAGTCTTATAATAGAAGAAAGAACTCCATTTTATAGCTTATATAAAGATGGTGAAAATATTCCAAGTGAAGATGAAGATAGAGAAATGTATCATATTACAAAAGAAATAATGAAAAAAAATGGATATAACAGATATGAAATTTCTAATTATTCTAAAGAAGGTTTTGAATGCAGGCATAATATAGGATATTGGACAGGGGTTAATTATAGAGGCTTAGGGATTGCTGCGTCCTCTTATATGGAACAAATGAGATTTTCTAATCCTAGCAATATGTTAGACTATATAAAATATATAGATAATTTATATATTGACAGAATAAACATAAGTGCAAATAGAGAACTTGAAAATAATGCTAAAAGCAATATATATACTGGACTAGAAATAGAAAAATTGTCAGTAACAGCTTTATATGAGGAGTTTATGTTTTTAGGACTTAGGTTGACCAAGGGAATATCTGAAAAGGAATTTGAGAACAGATTTAACATTAAAATAGATAGTATATATTATAGGGAAATTGAAGAAAATGTTAAAAATGGATTATTAATAAGGAAAAACGGATATATTAGGTTAAGTGAAAAAGGTATTGATTTGAGTAATCAAGTTATGATGAAATTTTTGTTATAGTAGTATTTAATATTTTATAGATTAGATAAAATTTTGTTATATTAGTATTTAATATTTTGTAGATTAGATAAAATTTTATTATATTAGTATTTAATATTTTGTAAAATAGATAAATTTTGCTATAATAGTGTTTAAAATTTTGTCAATTAAATAAATTTTTGTTGTAATAATGTTTATATTTTAGTATTAAATAAATTTTATATATTAAGTTTAAAAATTTACCATAACTAAAAAGGCAGTTTAAATAAAAATAGAGTGAGTGCAAATATTTCTTTAATTAACAGATTAATAGTCAAAAGAAATATTTGCACTCACTCTATTTAACTTAATTTATTGCATAAACTAATAAGATTTTATCACAATAATAAGTTGTATTAAATTATATGTATCTATTGTTGTAAGTTGATAACTTTTCATTATAGCAAAGCACATTTAATAATAAAGTTTATTCAATTATGTTAAAAACATTTATTCTTTGTCTGCCAAATATTATTGCTTCAATATGAGTATTAAAATAAATATCAATATGATTGCGTTTAACACCGCTGCCAGTATCCTCAGCAGTATAAATTGTTCCGTTTATAAGAACCTTACTTCCAAGAGGAATTACTTTTGGGTCAACTGCAATAGTATGGTTAGCTATTGGCTTTGTTCCAGTGGCTGTTAGTCCAAATCCTGGGGTACATCGTCTGCATGCACAATAAGCTGTAGCTACGAATGTCCCAAGTTTAGAGTTTATGGTGTGTTCTATAGAATAGTTTATGTTTCCGTCAAGTTGAGGATTATTATTGTCATTTACTAAATATGCTTTAACTGAATAAATATGAGCATATGGTATATTGTTCCAATTAATATTATATGAAAATCCATATTTACCGCTTCCAATATCAAGTTTATTCAAATCATCACGATAAACATCAGCTCTAACAGGAATTACAGATAATACTTTAGAGGAACTATCATCGATAATATAAATATGAACATCTTGTATTTTCTCTGGTTCATTAGGATTCCAAGCCCAACCAGATATGGTAGTTGAATTAACTGTATCAAGTTGTCCAATGTTACTTGTAGTGTTAGCAAATGTTGTATTGTAGTTAATAAGTAAAAAGAATGCTGTTAATAGTGACATTGTTAATATAGATAAAAATTTTACTTTCATATTTCTCCTTAAATTAAATATTTCTAAATATTCCAAATACTACAAAAGTGTTACGAAAATGTTACATGGAATGTATTATTACAGAAAAAAGTACATTTGTCAAGGTATTAGTAAAAAAAGTTCGGGTAAAGTAGAGTTTAAGAATTAAACAAGGAATCTAATTTAATTAGAAAAAGCCTTTATAATCAAATTATATTTTAGGATTAATTATGTTGATTAAAATATGAGATTTTGGTAAACTAAATGAAATTATGTTAAAATAAATATATTTAGAAATTTTAGGAGTGGTTAATTATGAGAAAATTAACAATTATTACAGCAGTTATGTTTGCGGCAATTATTACTGCTAGTTGTGGTAATATAAATACAGGTTCAAAAAGTATTACTGAAACTATTACAAAAGAAGAAAAAGTGGAAAAAATAGAAATTGATATCAAAGATTATGGTATTGTAATAGTAGAATTGGATAGAACTGCTGCACCTATAACAGTTGATAATTTCATTAAATTGGTGGAGAATGATTTTTATAATGGCTTGACCTTTCATAGGATAATAGATGGTTTTATGATGCAAGGAGGGGATCCTTTGGGAAATGGTTTAGGAGGAGCTGATGAATATATAAAAGGCGAATTTGAAAAGAATGGTGTACATAATCCATTGTCACATACTAAGGGAGCTATTTCAATGGCACGTTCTCAACATCCAGACAGTGCCAGTTCTCAGTTTTTTATAGTGGATGAAGATAGTATACATTTAGACGGCAGATATGCAGCATTTGGTTATGTTAAAGAAGGACAGGATATTATTGATAAAATATGTGCAAATGCATTAGTGGAAGGAGGAGATGGAATTGTACTTCCAGAAAATCAGCCAGTTATAAATACTATTAGAGTTATAGAATAATAAAATCTATAGATTAATATATAATGTAAGAACAACTATCAAGAAAAGAGGAAAAGATGAATAATAAAGCCTTGACGGCAAAAAGAGCAATGAAACTTAATATATCTATAATGGTGGCAACCGCAGTATTTTTAATGATTTTTCCGGGAATTAGCGCAATTGCAAGTGCTTCAGATGTAGGAGAGGGCATTATTTTATTACTTGAAATAGTAATGTCAGCAGGTAAAATAGCAGCTATAATACTGCTTATATTATCTATAGCATTTTTTGTTAAGCTAAAAAAAGAAAATATCGATGCTGTGATACCTCTATTATGTGCAGCAATAATACTTACAGCGAGTATTGTAGTATTACCATTATTAGATATCAATATAAGTGATACAACAGAGTTAATAGCATGTTTAGTTGTATATGTATTGTCAAGTCAGTCAAATAAGAAATTAAAAAATTTATTAGATTGAATTTAAAAGATTATATCGGCAAATTGATACATAAGTTTTAGCTGATAATTTTAATTATAGTAATTTACAGTGCCTCCATAAAAATAAACTTTATGGAGGCACTGTAAATTTGTACAGATATAAATTATCAATAGAAAAATAGATTGTAAAAATATAGAGATATAATTTAAAAGTATATTCTATAAAATTATATCTGTTTCGTTTTATCAGATTTATTTTTATTATGAGAGCTTATATAATAATTATTATTTATATATAATGTGTAACTTAATGAAAATATTGCAGTAATTAAAAAGAATTATAATATGCCAATATGGTTGGTTTATGAAAAATAAAAATTATCATTGTGAATATAGGTGTTGACAAAAATAATATTGAGTGATATCTTAATATAAAGAGATGTTAGCACTCTATAGCGCTGAGTGCTAACAAGACGGAAAGGAGGGAGGATTATTGGAACTTGATGAAAGAAAATCTAAGATTTTAAATACCATTATAAGAAATTATTTAGAAACAGGTGAACCAGTTGGGTCAAGAACTATATCCAAATATTCAGATTTAAGTTTAAGTTCTGCTACTATTAGAAATGAAATGGCAGATTTAGAAGAACTTGAATTTATAATGCAACCTCATACCTCTGCTGGAAGAATTCCGTCAGATAAAGGATATCGTTGGTATGTCAATCAGCTTATAGAGAATAATGAAAAAGAAAAAGAGGCTGTGAGCAGTACAAATGAGTTTCTTATTCAAAAAGTCGATAGCATGGAGATAATGCTAAAAAATTTAGCGAAAATTTTAGCAGTAAATACCAATTATCCTGCAATGGTAACTGGACCAACTGTAAATAAAAATAAACTAAAATTTATACAGTTATCAAAAGTAGACTTATATAAACTCTTAATTATAGTCATTGTTGAGGGAAATGTTATGCGTAATACTTGGATAGATACTGATTCTGAAATTACAGATGAGGTGATTCTTAACCTTAATATTTTACTCAATAATAATTTAGTAGGACTTACAGTAGAAGATATTAATTTGGCACTTATAAGAGATATTAAAAATCAAGCAGGTAAGTTTGAGAATATTGTTATTAAAGTGTTAGATGAAGTAGAAAAAGCTATAGGTTCTGATGATACTATGGAAGTATATACTAGCGGTGCTACTAATATTTTTAAATATCCCGAACTGCGTGATGAAAAAAATGCCAGTGAACTTATAGATGCAATGGAAGAAAAACAGGTTCTTGCAGGTTTAATAGCTTCATCAGCTAATACAGATGAAAAAAATGCTATTCAAGTATACATAGGTCAAGAAGCAGCAGTTAAAACTATGAAAGATTGCAGTATTGTAACTGCAACATATGAGTTGGGCGAGGGTATGCAGGGGACAATAGGAATTATTGGACCTAAACGTATGGATTATGATAAGGTGGTAGGAACGTTAAGAAAAGTTATGAGTCAGTTAGATGCAGCATTTAATAATAAATAAGAAAGGTGGTGTGTGTATTGGCAAAGCAAAATAACAATACATTAGAAAACGAAGAAATTATTGCGGAAAATTTAGGTGAGGAAATAGAAGAACTAGAAGTAGATGAAGAATTAGATAGTGAAGATGTTATAGAAGATGATACTATAATAGATAGTGATGAAACTGTAGTATCTGAAGATAAGAAAAAGGGTTTCTTTTCAAAGAAAAAGAAAAAAGACAAAAAAGATGAACAAATAGATGAACTTAATGATAGGCTAAAAAGAAGTTTGGCAGAGTTTGATAATTTTAGAAAGCGTACTGAAAAAGAAAAAGCTGCTATGTATGAGATTGGTGCAAAAAGTGTTATTGAAAAACTTTTACCAGTACTTGATAATTTTGAAAGAGGATTAGCAACTGTCAGTGACGATGAAAAAAGTACAGCTTTTGCAGATGGTATGGATATGACATATAAGCAATTAGTTAAATTGCTTGAAGAATTAGGTGTAACACCTATTGAAACTGTAGGCAAGGAATTTAATCCAGAACTTCATAATGCAGTTATGCATATAGAAGATGATGAATTTGACGAAAATACAGTATGTGAGGAATTTCAAAAAGGATATATGTATAGAGATACAGTTGTAAGATACAGTATGGTGAAAGTTGCTAATTAATTTAGTTAACTAAATTAATAAAATCAAAAATAATATTAGGATTAACTAATATTATTAAAATATAAGCTTTATTTTAAAATATTAAAATAGATAAGTCAAAACAATTAAAATCAAAATAATAAAATGAATTGAATTATAATTCAAGTAGGAGGAAAAAATGGGTAAAATAATAGGAATTGATTTAGGAACAACTAATTCATGTGTTGCAGTTATGGAAGGTGGTAAACCAGTAGTTATAGCTAATACAGAAGGTGTGCGTACTACACCATCTATAGTTGCTTTTACAAAGGCAGGAGAGAGATTAGTAGGTGATCCTGCAAAACGTCAGGCAGTAACTAATGCAGATAGAACTATTTCTTCTATTAAAAGACACATTGGAACAGACTATAAGGTGGCTGTTGATGATAAAAAATATTCTCCACAGGAAATTTCAGCTATGATTTTACAAAAACTTAAAGCTGATGCAGAAGCATACCTTGGAGAAACTGTAACAGAGGCAGTTATTACCGTACCAGCTTATTTCAACGATGCACAAAGACAGGCTACTAAAGATGCAGGTAAGATTGCGGGTCTTGATGTAAAACGTATTATTAACGAACCTACAGCGGCAGCACTTGCATATGGTCTTGATAATGAACATGAACAAAAAATTATGGTATATGATCTTGGAGGCGGAACATTTGATGTTTCAATTATTGAAATTGGTGATGGTGTCATTGAAGTTTTAGCAACTTCTGGTGATAATAAACTTGGCGGTGATGATTTTGATAATGCAGTTACAAAATGGATTCTTGATGAATTTAAAAAATCAGATGGCGTAGATTTATCAAATGATAAAATGGCTCTTCAAAGATTAAAAGAAGCTGCTGAAAAGGCTAAAAAAGAAATTTCTACAGCTACTACTACTAATATTAATTTACCGTTTATTACAGCTACAGCAGATGGTCCTAAACATCTTGACTTGACACTTAGCAGAGCTAAATTTGATGAACTTACACATGACTTAATAGAAAGAACAGCAACTCCAGTTCAAAATGCACTTAAAGATGCGGGGATTGCGGCGTCAGAACTTAATAAAGTACTTTTAGTTGGTGGTTCAACTCGTATGATATCAGCACAAGAAAAAGTAAAACAGCTTACAGGAAAAGAACCTTCAAAAGCACTTAACCCAGATGAATGTGTAGCAATAGGTGCCGCAATTCAAGGTGGTAAACTTGCAGGTGATGCAGGAGCAGGAGATATACTTCTTCTTGATGTTACTCCGCTTTCTCTTTCAATAGAAACTCAAGGCGGCGTAGCGACTAGACTTATAGAGAGAAATACTACTATTCCAGTAAAGAAAAGTCAGGTATTTTCTACAGCAGCAGATAATCAGACAGCAGTTGATATTAATGTCGTACAAGGTGAAAGACAATTTGCAAAAGATAACAAATCACTTGGACAGTTCCGTTTAGATGGAATTCCTCCTGCAAGACGTGGTATACCTCAAATTGAAGTTACATTTGATATAGATGCTAATGGTATTGTAAATGTATCAGCAAAAGACCTTGGTACAGGTAAAGAACAGCATATTACAATTACTGCTGGTTCTAATATGTCAGATGATGATATTAATAAGGCAGTAAGAGAAGCCGCTGAATTTGAAGCTCAAGATAAGAAGCGTAAAGATGCAATAGATGCAAGAAATGAAGCAGATTCAATGGTATTCCAAACTGAAAAGGCACTTGAAGAAGCTGGTGATAAAATTGATAATGCAGATAAGACAGCAGTTGAAGATGAACTTAGCAGCTTAAAAGCATTAGTAGAAAGAACAGCAGATGTAGAAACTATTAGTGATTCAGACATAGATGAATTAAAGGCAGGTAAGGAAAAACTTATGAATGTAGCACAACAGCTATTTGCCAAAATGTATGAGCAGACTCAAGGTTCAGCAGACGCAGCAGGTGCTGAAAGTACAGCGGCTGGAGAAGAATTTTCTCAAGATGATGATGTTATAGATGCAGATTATAAAGAAGTTTAATAAGACATTTAATAATTGAATAAGTTTATAAAATTAACGTATTTTAGCTATGTTTTAAGACTGTTACCATTTTGGTGCAGTCTTAAAGCGTGATAGGAAGTCTAATATAATATAATTTAAAATAGTTTTGAAAGGTGAAATTAATGGCAGCAAAGAGAGATTATTATGAAATTTTGGGAGTTTCTAAAACGGCGACTGATTCAGAGTTAAAAAAAGCATATAGAGTACTTGCTAAAAAATATCATCCAGACACTAATCCTGATAATGCAGAAGCAGAAGCTAAGTTTAAAGAGGCTTCAGAAGCATATGCAATACTTAGTGATTCTGAAAAACGCAGGCAATATGATCAGTTCGGACATGCTGCATTTGACGGCGGAGCTGGCGGAGGAGCCGGTGGCTTTGGCGGTTTTGACTTTGGCGG
>JGI994J12354_10000697_pt1 | contig 33721 bp, 26 predicted proteins | sample IntmicLarv3ML3BL_FD_12354 | JGI IMG/M metagenome (IMG submission 12354) | reverse complement strand
GGTGGTTTCGGCGGCGGTGGCGGAGGTCGCTCGTCCGGCGGAGGGCGTTCCGGTGGCGGCGGCGGACGCAGATAGCAGGCGTAAGTTTTCCGCCGCGCGGTCGCGGCTTGCCCCGATTTTCATATATGAAAGGAAAGCTTTAATATGAAACACACGATTAAAAAAGCGATTTCGGCAGTGCTGATAATTGCGGTGCTTGCCGCGATTGGAGCTCCGGCGTTCGCGGCGGATTCGGACATTGTTCCGATATCCATTGCAATAACGTCAAGATTCAGTGACGTTGCGGATAGCCATTGGGCGCTTGCGAATATTGGAAATTGCGTCACGAAAGGCATCATGAACGGTGTCGGCGGCGGCGAGTTCAAGCCGGAGGCTACGCTCACCCGCGCGCAGGTCGCGCAGATATGCTATAACGCTTACGGCGGCAGGCTCACGGGTGTGAAGGGTGTCGAGATGGGCGATGTTGCTGAGGGTGCGTGGTATCGCGACGCTGTTGTTTGGATGGCGGCGAACGGCTTTGCCGGCGGAACGAGCTCTGACGGCAAGATTTACTATAATCCCGACGCGGTTGCAGACCGCAAGCACGTCGCGGATATACTTTACCGCCTGTCGTATAAGCTTCAGGCGACATTGCCGCAGAATGTTGAGGCGATAGAGTTTTCCGATTTAGTCGATCTTGAGGCGAGTTATGTAGAGGCGATAAACGCACTTCAGCGCACTGGCGTAATCGGCGGGTTTCCCGACGGCACGTTCCGCCCGAACGACTCGCTGACGCGAGCGCAGGCGGCGAAGATTTTTGATCTAGTCACGGATATTCGCGGTCTTACACCGGCTCCGGCTCCCGATAAGGACGAGACGAATGACGGTGGCGGCGCGAATAACGAGACGGGCGAAGCCGATGTTGCGGCGCAGAACGCGATTATGGCGTTGCTGTTTGTCTCAAGCGTTGCGGAGCAGCTTGGATATACCGTCGGACAGCCGCAGATGGGCGCAGTCGCAGCAGGAGCGCAGGCGGCGGTTCTGCTGACCCGCGGAAATGTTGCGGTTCGCGTTATTGTAACTGTCGCAAGCATTGGACCTGTAACGCCGATCTTCAGCTATACGGCGATATATACGGTGACGGGACTGCCGATTGGTTCCGCGTCAGGTATTGAGGGCACGGACAATTTCGCGAAGGTTTTGGCGAGCATACCGGCTATGTAGCCATAATAAAAAACGGGAAGCCGCAGGGCGCATTTTATAATGTGTGTCCTGCGGCTATTTTTTGCCGCGGAGAGCGTTCGGTTTCCGGTTTGTTGTGTGATACTTTTTACAGGTTGTTTAAAAGTCGTGAAAATTCTCAAAAAACCTTTAGAAAACTATTGACATTGCAAGGAATTATGTGGTAAAATATCCATCTCTGCGTGATGCGGCTTTGTTGTCGTGTCCGTAAAGAGAGTATTTTCGAAGAAAGGAGAATGAAATGCCCACATTTAACCAGCTTGTCCGCCACGGTAGACAAACATCCGTCTACAAGTCAGCGTCCCCGGCAATGCAAAAGGGTTTGAACACGCTTAAGAACAAGGAAACGAATCACTCGTCTCCGCAGAAGCGCGGTGTTTGCACTGCTGTTCGTACCGCAACGCCGAAGAAGCCGAACTCAGCTCTCCGTAAGATTGCCCGTGTACGTCTGACGAACGGATTTGAAGTAACGGCGTATATCCCCGGCATCGGCCACAACCTGCAAGAGCATAGTGTTGTAATGCTCCGTGGCGGTCGTGTTAAGGATCTCCCCGGTGTCCGTTATCACATCATCCGTGGTACGCTCGATACGCAAGGCGTTGCGAAGCGTATGCAGGCTCGCTCTAAGTACGGTGCTAAGAAGCCGAAGGCAGGCGCTGCGAAGAGCTAAGCCGCAACTTAACTTGAAGCTTACCCAAAGGAGCCGGAGGTCAGGGCGGATTTATCGCAGTTTCTGATAGCCCGGCAACAAGTCCGAAAGGGTTTATATACATTATATATGTGTATGTTACCATTATTCGGCAATACCGTACAGCAAAGCTGTGCGGAGTACCTGCGGATAACTATCCGCGTAGAAGGAGGGAAGTACAGTGCCCAGAAGAGGTAACGTACCCAAACGAGAAGTCTTACCGGATCCGATATATAACTCGGTATTCGTCACAAGACTTGTAAACAGCATAATGATTGACGGCAAGAAGGGCGTAGCCCAGAAGGTTGTCTACGGAGCATTTGACCTCATCCGTGAGAAGACAGGCAATGATCCGCTTGAGGTGTTTAACGCCGCAATCGAGAACATCATGCCGTCCTTAGAGGTTAAGGCGCGCCGTGTCGGCGGTTCGACGTATCAGGTTCCGATTGAGGTCCGTCCGGAGCGTCGCCGTGCACTTGGTCTGCGCTGGCTGACAAGCTATTCACGCGCCCGCAATGAAAAAACGATGTGCGAGCGTCTCGCAGGCGAGCTGATGGATGCCGCCAATGGCGTTGGCGCAGCAGTTAAAAAACGCGAAGATACTCACAGAATGGCAGACTCTAACAAAGCGTTTGCGCATTTCCGTTGGTAGGAATAGGAGTAGAGAATGCCAAGGCAAATATCGCTTGAAAAAACAAGAAATATCGGTATCATGGCGCATATCGACGCGGGAAAAACGACGACTACGGAGCGTATTTTGTTCTACACAGGACGCACGCACCGCATCGGCGAGACCCACGAGGGAACAGCGACCATGGACTGGATGGCGCAGGAGCAGGAGCGCGGTATTACGATTACGTCTGCCGCGACGACGTGCTTCTGGCGCGACCACCGCATAAACATAATCGACACGCCGGGCCACGTCGACTTCACGGTTGAGGTTGAGCGCAGCCTGCGTGTACTTGACGGTTCCGTCACGGTTATGTGCGCAAAGGGTGGTGTCGAGCCGCAGTCTGAGACTGTTTGGCGTCAAGCCGACCACTATCATGTCCCGCGCATGATTTACGTCAATAAGATGGACATCATGGGTGCCGACTTTTACAACGTGCTTCGTATGATTGAAGACCGTCTTAAGTGTAATGCCGTTCCGATTCAGCTACCGATTGGCTCTGAGGCGGACTTTAAGGGCATCGTCGACCTTGTCGAGATGAACGCGGACATTTACTATGACGACCTCGGTCAGGACATGCGCGTTGAGGAAATCCCCGCTGATATGATGGAGCTTGCGCAGGAATATCGCACAAAGCTCATCGAGTCGATTTCCGACTTCGACGACGAGATTATGGAGTTGTATTTGGAGGGCAAGGAAGTCCCGACAGAGCAGGTTCGTGCGGCAATTCGTAAGGCGACCGTCGCCGTTGATATGATTCCCGTAACTTGCGGCACGAGCTACAAGAACAAGGGCGTTCAGAAGTTGCTCGACGGTATCGTCGACTACATGCCGGCGCCGACGGATATTCCCGACATTAAGGGAACGCTCCCTGACTCGGATGAGGAGGCTTCGCGTCCCAGCTCTGACGAGGCTCCGTTCTCGGCTCTTGCATTTAAGATTGCGACGGACCCGTTTGTCGGTCGTCTGTCGTTCTTCCGCGTGTATTCCGGCTCTATTGAAAAGGGCGCCGGCGTACTCAACTCCACAAAGGGTCATCGTGAGCGCTTAGGCCGCATCCTTCAGATGCACGCCAATGAGCGTCAGGATATCGACGTTATTTACGCCGGTGATATCGCCGCCGCCGTCGGATTGAAAAATACGACAACGGGTGATACGCTGTGTGATGAAAAGCACCCGATTATCCTTGAGTCGATGGAGTTCCCGGAGCCTGTTATCCGCGTCGCGATCGAGCCGAAAACAAAGGCCGGTCAGGAGAAGATGGGCATTGCCCTCTCCAAGCTCGCGGAGGAGGATCCGACGTTCCGCACATATACCGATCAGGAGACCGGACAGACGATTATCTCGGGAATGGGTGAGCTTCACCTTGAGATTATTGTTGACCGCCTGCTCCGTGAGTTTAAGGTTGAGGCGAATGTCGGCAAGCCGCAGGTTTCTTATAAGGAGACAATCCTTGACAAGGCAGAGGTTGACCACAAATACGCACGTCAGTCGGGCGGTAAGGGTCAGTACGGTCACGTCAAGATTCGTGTCGAACCGAATGAGAGCGGCAAGGGCTATGAATTCGTCAACAAGATTGTCGGCGGTGCGATTCCGAAGGAATACATCCCCGCGGTCGACGATGGTATTCGCGGCGCGATGGAGGCAGGTATTCTTGCCGGCTATCAGGTCGTCGATGTCAAGGTCGAGCTTTACGATGGTAGCTATCATGAGGTTGACTCCTCTGAAATGGCGTTTAAGATTGCCGGCTCCATGGCTTTTAAAGAGGCTATGTCAAAGGCAAAGCCGACAATTCTTGAGCCGATTATGAAAGTATCAGTAACCGTTCCGGAGGATTATATGGGCGACGTTATGGGCGACATCAGTGCCCGCCGCGGCCAGATTAACGGAATGGAGACGCGCTCCGGCGCAACGCAGATTGACGCACAGGTTCCGCTGTCGATGATGTTCGGTTATGCGACCGACCTTCGCTCGAAAACGCAGGGCCGCGGCAACTACGCGATGGAGCCGTCGAAGTATACTGAAATTCCGAAGTCCCTGCAAGCGGAGATTATAGCCGCAAAAAAATAATCGTTGCATATTGCAATGAAACATGGTACAATGTGCCATTGAAATCACAGCCGCTGCGGTGTTGCCGCAGTTGAAAACAATAAAAATTATTTATAATTCGATTGGAGGATTATACAAATGGCAAAGCAAAAATTTGAGCGTAATAAGCCGCACGTAAACATTGGAACCGTCGGTCACGTTGACCACGGTAAGACGACACTGACCGCTGCTATCACGAAGTACCTCTCGCTTAAGGGTTATGCACAGTTTGAGGACTATGCAAACATCGACAAGGCTCCGGAAGAGCGCGAGCGTGGTATCACGATCAACACTGCACACGTTGAGTACGAGACGGATTCCCGTCACTACGCACACGTTGACTGCCCGGGACACGCCGACTATATCAAGAACATGATTACCGGTGCCGCGCAGATGGACGGTGCAATCCTCGTTATCGCAGCATCTGACGGCCCGATGGCGCAGACGAAAGAGCACGTGCTTCTCGCCCGCCAGGTTGGTGTTCCGGCAATCGTCGTATTCCTTAACAAGGTCGATCAGGTTGACGATGCCGAGCTTCTCGAACTCGTCGAGATGGAAGTTCGTGAGCTTCTCAGCTACTACGAGTTCCCGGGCGACGACATTCCGATTATCAAGGGTTCAGCACTTGGCGCACTTGAGTGTGCATCCAGCGATCCGGAAGATCCGGCATTCGCCGCTATCAAGGAGCTGATGGACGCAGTTGACAGCTACATTCCGACGCCGGAGCGTAAGGCTGACCTGCCGTTCCTTATGCCTGTTGAGGACGTATTCACCATCACCGGTCGTGGTACAGTTGCTACGGGCCGTGTTGAGCGTGGACAGGTCAACATGAACGACAAGATTCAGATTGTTGGTCTTATGGACGAGGCTCGCGAGACGACAATCACCGGTATCGAAATGTTCCGCAAGCTTCTTGACTATGCTGAGGCGGGCGACAACATCGGTGCGCTTCTGCGTGGTATTGCAAAGACGGATATCGAGCGTGGTCAGGTTCTGGCAAAGCCCGGTTCCATCAAGCCGCTCACGAAGTTCAAGGGTCAGGTTTACGTTCTTTCCAAGGAAGAGGGCGGCCGTCACACCCCGTTCTTCAACAACTATCGTCCGCAGTTCTACTTCCGTACAACGGATGTTACGGGCGTAATCAACCTTCCGGCAGGCACAGAGATGTGCATGCCCGGCGACAACATCGACATGGATGTTGAGCTGATCACACCGATCGCAATCGAGCAGGGTCTCCGCTTCGCAATCCGCGAGGGTGGCCGTACGGTTGGTTCGGGCGTTGTTATCGCCATCAACGAGTAATTAAATATCCTCGTAACTGAGGATTATGGGACAAGCCCCTCCGTTTTTCGGAGGGGTTTGTTTTGTGTTGCGGTAAAATATTTCCAAATTAACGCAAAATTAACGAGATTTCTATTAACTATTTGGGAAACATGTGTTAGAATGAAAAGAGATAAAGCTTGCAAAACCAGTATCGGAGGGCACTTATTTGCTAAAAATTCAAAAATTTGAGTTATCGCCGCGGCTCACACTGACCGTTGCGACGACTGACAAATTCAAAACGGGACTTATGTCCGTGAACGCCATAACGCAGTTGTCAGAGGCTGACGCGTCCAAAAACGCCCTGCTTCCAAAGGTTTTGCGGCGCGGCACGTCAACGCTTCCCGACATGCGCCGCATATCGGAGGTTTTGGACGACCTCTACGGCGCTGCAATTTCGCCCGTCGTGCGCAAAATCGGCGAGCTACAATGTATCGGTTTTTACTCGGCGTTCGTCGACGATGACTACGTCCCCGGCGACGAAAAAATCGTAGAGCGCGTCTCCGCGCTTCTAGGCGAAATGCTTTTGATGCCGGCGACGAGCGGCGGCAGATTGATAAGCGATTATGTCGAGAGCGAAAAACGCAACCGCATTGACGAGATTCGCGCAGAGATAAATGACAAACGCGCCTACGCGCGTGAGGCGCTGGTGCGCGGCATGTGCGCGGACGAGGCGTATGGCGTCAGCCGCCTCGGCACGGAAAAAACGATGGAGGCAATAACGGCGCAGAGCCTGACGGCGCACTACAAGACGCTGATTGACACGGCAAAGCTTGAGGTGCTCTATATCGGCGCGGCAGAGCCCGTGCGTGTCCGCGATGCCGTCGCGTCGGCGTTCGCGGCACTGCCAAAGACGAAGCCGACGGCAATTCCGGGTACAGAGGTGCGTATCGCGCCCGCCTCGGGCGAGGTTCGCGAATTTTCGGAAAAGCTCGACGTTGTGCAGGGCAAGCTGTCGCTCGGATTTAGAATGGGCGAGGTTATGCACAAGCCCGATTACGCCGCAATGGCGGTTTTCAACGCGGCATTCGGCGGCTCGCTGACATCAAAGCTGTTTCTGAATGTCCGCGAAAAGCTCTCGCTTTGCTATTATGCCTCAAGCGCGATTGATCGGACGAAGGGAATTATGACCGTATCTTCCGGCGTTGAATTTGCTAATTTAGAGCGCGCGCGTGCGGAAATCCTTAAAAACTTGGACGCAATCCGCGACGGCGATATTTCGGATTGGGAGCTTTTGTCGGCTCAGCGCGCGGTGTCCTCGGGACTGCTCGCGTTGCTTGACGACCCGCACGGGCTTGAGATGTCGGTTTTCAATCAGATGATGGCGGGAATCCCGTACACGCCGGACGAATTTGCGGCTCTTGCCGAGACGGTCTCGCGCGAGAGCATAGTTGAGATTGCAAACAGTGTAAAGCTCGACTCCGTATATTGCATGTACGGCTTGGACAACACGGCGGAGGGGGCGTAAATATGAAACAAAACACGTACGAATTAATCCGCGAGCAGGTTTATATTGAGCGCCTTGACAACGGTCTGCCGATTTTCGTGATAAAAAAGCCGGGATATTACAAGTCCTATGCGTTTTTTGCGACGAATTACGGCGGCGTTGACCGCCGCTTCAAGCACGGTGGCGAGTGGATTGACACGCCGGAGGGCGTAGCTCACTTTTTAGAGCATAAAATGTTCGATACTGAGGATGGCAATGCGCTCGCAATGTTGTCCGAGAACGGGGCACAGCCGAATGCGTATACCTCGACCGATATCACGGGCTATCACTTCGCCAGCACCGAGAAATTTTATGAGAATTTAGAGATTTTGCTCAGCTTCGTCTCCGTTCCCTACTTCACAAAGGACAGCGTCGAGAAAGAGCAGGGCATAATCGCGCAAGAGATTCGAATGACAGAGGATTCGCCCGACTACACGCTCTATTACGACTTTATGAAGCTGCTGTTCCGTCACAATCCCGCTCGCCACTCTGTCGCGGGTACGGTTGAGTCGATTGCGGAGATTACGGATGAGACGCTTTACGCCTGCCACAAGATTTTTTACAATCCGTCGAATATGGCGCTCGTTGTCGCGGGCGATGTTGACCCCGAAAAAGTTATTGCAATTGCAAAGAAAATCCTCCCGACGGAGCGCGGCGAGATTCCGCAACGCGACTACGGCGACCCCGAAATACCGGAACCTGTCGCCCGTCGCGCCGAGCGCACGATGGAGGTTTCAGAGCCGATGTTCATATTCGGCGCCTCCGCCGAGTATCCGAAGCGCGGCGCGGACAGATTGCGTTTCGGTCTGACGGCGCGGCTTGCGATGCGGACGCTGGCGGGCAAATCATCGCCGCTGTACCTGCGAATGTACGATGAGGGGCTTGTAAAAAGCGATTTTGGCGCGGGGTTTGAGGCAACGGCAGGAATCGCATTTACAGAGTTTGACGGTCAGGCGGCGGATCCCGAAGCGGTGTTCGCGGCGGTCATGGCAGAGGTTCAGCGCGTCGCGCAGGAGGGCTTTAACGAGGCTCTTTTTGAGCGCGTAAAGAAGGCAACCTTCGGCGGAATTCTGCGCTCACTCGACGGCGAAAACGCTTGGGACGGATATGTTCGCGCGCACTTCCGCGGGTACGACTCGTTCGAGACTGCGGACGTGTTGTTGGGGATAACCGCGGCGGACGCGCACGCCTTTGTGCGCGAGTTTATGCAGCCGGAGCGTTTTGCGATGATGGTTGTCCGTCCGAAAGGCGCGGTGAATGTATAATGAGCCCGATTATTGAGTTTTTTGGGTTGACGTTTAATCCTCCGCGTGCGATTGAGATTGGTGGACGCCCGATTATATACCTTTACGGCATAATCATTACGCTTGGTTTTGCGCTCGCGGGGCTGTATGTTTTGCGCCGCCGTGATGACTTCGGACTGACGCAGGATAATGTGTTCGACATTTTTCTGTGCGCAGTAATCGGCGGACTTATTGGCGCGCGGCTGTATTTTGTGATATTCAATCCCTCAATGTACTTCGGCGCGGGCAAATGGCTTGAGATATTCAAGGTTCGCGACGGCGGACTCGCCGTCTACGGCGGAATCATTTTAGCCGGAGTCGCGATAGCGATTTACGCACGGCGCAAAAAGCTGAAATACACGCCGATGTTCGACGCGGCAGGGCTTGGATTGCTTATTGGGCAGGCAATCGGACGCTGGGGCAACTTCGTAAATCGAGAGGCCTACGGCGGAGAAACAAGCCTCCCGTGGGCGATGGGATTGACGTTTGAAAGCGGCGTAACGATACACGTCCACCCGACGTTTTTGTACGAGTCGCTGTGGAATGCAATCGGATTTGTGCTGTTGCATATTTTCAGCAAAAAGCGCAAACAATACGATGGACAGGTGTTCCTGCTCTATGCTCTGTGGTACGGGCTCGGACGGGTTTGGATTGAGGGTCTGCGCACCGACAGCCTTTATATCCCCGGCACACCGATTCGCGCTTCGCAGTTAGTGGCGGCGCTTTGCATAGTTGTGGCGGCGATTCTGCTCGTGTTGGGAAATGCGAGACACAAAAAACGCGTACAATCCGCGGCGGCAGAGCCCGTTTCGGATTAGGATATTGACAACGACTAATTTTAGGAGGTACATACCATGGCAGATTTTAGCGAAATCAAGAAAAAGATTCTCGAAACGGCGTCGCAGGTTGCGGACGCATCAGTTGACCTGTACAAAAAGGCAGAGGGCAAGTCAAAAGCCGTTGTAAAGTCAACGAAGCTGTTGAGTGATATCAGCTCAGAGCAGGTTGCAATCAAGCGCCTTTACGCAGAGATTGGCAAGACGTATTATGAGACGCACAAGCTCTTCCCGGAGCCGGAGCTTGAGGGTTTTTGCAACGAAATCACCGCCGCGAATGAGCGTATTGCGATTCTCCGCGCCGCGCGTGAGGAGCTTCGCACCGGCGATGATGCGGATTTCATCGAAGAGGATGATGTTGACCACGATTGCGAGGACCACTGCGGCGACCACGACTGCGGAGAGTGCAAGGAGTAATCGAACATAAGATAAACGCCCAACAATCCACGAAATGTTGGGCGTTTTACTGCTTTTTCGAGCGCACGGCCTATCATCTGAAAAATTATTGCAAAATTCTGCAAAATGCGATATAATACTAAGAGTTGTATTGTTTTGTAATCATCTGTCACAGATGATAATTGCACAGAAATCGAATGGAGGAATAAAAATGGCAACAGTTTTTTGTCCCCGCTGTGGTGAGAATGTAACCCTGCCGGAGGAACGTCTAAGCGGCTTTTGCAGTGCTTGTGGAATGTCGGTAACTGCACCGCCGTCGGCGGCTGGCGATGGTGTGAGCGTAAAGTCCTCAAGGGGCTCAAAGTTTGCGATGATTGGCGCGGCGGCAATAGTTGTGATAGTGCTCGCCGTTATTCTCGCCGTATCGGCGACGGCAGGCGGCAGCTATGAAAAGGCGGAGCTGGCGTTTATCAAATCGCTGACACAGGTCACGGAGACGGCAGGTCAAAAGACCCAGTTCTCTGTCGCCTACGAGCCGAGTGCAGAGCTTGCGCCTATTCTCGGCGACATTTCGCTTGCCGGAACGCTCTCAATGCTTGACACGACGGCGTTTGCGGATTTCATTTTAACTGCGAACGGCGACGCTGTCCATATGATAGCGGGCTATGATGAGAATGCGATAACCCTATCCCTGCCGGAGATTTCGGAGTACTATTTCAAATATATCGTCGGCGAGGAAGTCAACTTCAACACATCAGAGCTTGACATGGCAGAGCTCAAGAAAATGCTGACCCCGATTATGGAGGAGTATTTCAAGCTCACAAATGATGCCGCGGTAGAGGAAAAGAATGTCAACCTCACAGCCGGTGGCATAACGGTAAAGTGTACGACGTATACGATTGACTTTACATATGATATGCTCGACAAGCTTGCGCGCACTGCTATTGCAGAGCTTCGCAAGAACGACAACTTAAAGGAATATCTCTACGCGACGCTCGGAACGCCGTCGTACGGCTACGATTTTGACGATATGCTTGACGAGCTTGAGTCCGCGCTCGACGAGGCAAAAGCCTATATGGATACGAAAGCGGCACTTTTCCGCATGACAGTCTGGACGGACGGTAACACAATCGTCGCGCGTGAGATTAGCAACATTATGGGGTTCCCCGGCGCGAAGTTCACGATTCAGCTTCTCACGACGGGTAAAGCCGCGTATGTCAATATTGCGCTTTCGGGAATTATGGGCAACAGCGAGCTGTTCTCTATCAGAGGTAATCTTGAAAAGAACGGCGATGCGTGGAGCGGCACAATCAAGGGAAATCTCACCATCGACGGCTATTACGGCACGGACTTTAGTATTACAGCCGATTTAACGGACGTAAAGCGTTCCGGTGACAAGCTTTCCGGCGATATTAAGCTAACGATTGGCGGAATAGTTGATGGCGATAATATCGGAAAAATTGTGACTAACGCGTCGTATTCGGTCGCCGGCGGCAAGCAGGTTATTGAGATATCGGGCGCTTATACTGATGTCTATTCCGATAGATACGACATTGGCAAGCTGACGATAAGCTACTCAACAGATACGGTCAAATCGTTTGATATGCCCGCTCTTTCCGAGAAAAACGCTGTAATCAATGGCGATTACTCGGACGAGGTTGACTATCGTCGCGACATTATGGAAGATGACGTTTACTATGCGGCAGAGGCATTTTACGATGCAGGAAACTATCTTCTGTACAGCATTTTGGACGAAATCTACTATATGATTTAGGAGGGCTAAGCGATGGCAATTTTAGATAAGCTTACAAAAGTGACGCAGGGAGCCGTCCGTGGCGCGAAGGACTTCACGGAAGCGGCGCGCGTAAACTCGCAGATTGCAGAGGAAGAAAAGCGTCTGAATTCAACGTATACACAGATTGGAAAGCTCTACTTTGCACTTGGGGAGGCTAATCCGGCAACGCCGATAGACGAGCTTTGCGCGGCGGCGACAGCCTCGCAAGAGAAAATTGCAAAATATAAGGAAGAGCTCGACCAGATTAAGGGCACAAAGCGTTGTGATGAGTGCGGTGCAGAGTTGCCGACAGCGTCCGCGTTTTGTAGCGCGTGCGGAGCAAAAGCGCCCGTCGTGGAGCCCCCGACACCGATAGCGGAGCCTGCGGTGGCAACTCGCCTTTGCAGCGGTTGCGGGCTGGAAGTGCCCGAAGACGCTGTCTTTTGCGTAGGTTGTGGCTTAAAGCAGTAAATTTAATCAAAACAAAACCCCCTAGCAGAACATATGTTCTGCTAGGGGGTTTTCCACATATGTGCACTATTTTTCTTTATTTAATAGTGTGTTCTTAGTTTTACTACTTGACAGAATAATAGCCGATGTGCTATATTAGTTTGGTAATAATATAAGTCTATTTCTAATGTGACTTTATTAAGTTGTTTGCAGAGGAGGGGGAGGCGTGGCATTTATTATTGGTCCGGCGATGTTAGAAATGTGTGTACTGGCAAAACTGTCGGAACAAGACACATATGGGTACATCTTAACGCAAAACATCAAGGAAATCATAAGCGTATCAGAAACCACCCTATATCCGGTCTTGCGGAGGTTGCAAAAAGACGGATGTGTTACGACTTATGATGAGCCTTATGGTGGTCGTAACCGGCGCTATTATAAAATTGCGGAGCCCGGAAAAGAAAGACTTCGCGAGTATATGCGCAAGTGGAGTGATTACAAAGCCAATGTAGATAAAATGTTATTTGGAGGTGAGTCGAATGAATAGGCAAGAATATATATATCAACTGCAAAAACGTCTGCGCAAGCTACCATTCGATGAAAGCCGAGAGGCGATTGACTATTATGAGCAATATTTTGAAGACGCCGGCGAAGAAAACGTTGATACTGTGATTGCCGAGCTGGGTTCTCCGGCACTCGTTGCGTCTCAGATTATCGCTGAATTTGCGGTAAAAGATAGTAGCCGCTCTGCAAGGTGGGGGCTTTCGGGTGTGCGATTCGCCATTCTCGCGATTTTGGCGTCACCGCTTGCTCTGCCGCTGGCACTTGTTATGGTAGTTATGGCGGTTTCCGCCGCGCTTGTCATGCTGTGTATGATTGTCGTCCTTGGTATAGCGGCGCTGTCTCTGCCTTTATCGGGCATTTGCGCTGTGATATTAAGTATTCCGATTGCATTTCAAAGCGTTCCGTCTGCGCTTTTCTATTTTGGAATGGGACTGCTCTCCTTTGGTGCGGGGGTGGCGCTGATTATCCCTGCAATATCGCTGTCTAAGAGGGGTTTCGGTTGGGTTGCAAAGAAGATAAGCCGCTTGGTATTAAGGAGAGCCGGAAAATGAAATGGTTTTTAAAACGGAAACTTACTTGGAAAATTGCCATAATATCCGTAGTTGCGAGCTTGCCGTTTATCTTTTTGGGATTTGCCTTTGGTGCAAACATAAACGGCATAGTCATTGGTAAAGCGGGGGTTACCCTGCGCTCGAACGAGCAAATCCACATCACGGAGTTGGATTTGGCGAGTTTCAAGAGCATTGATTTGTCTATAGAAACTGCAACGATTGAATTTAGAAATTCCGATAAATATGGGATTGAAATATCCGGTTACGAAGGTGATATCAATTGGTCGTTGCAGGGCGGGCATCTTAAAATCGAGTCAGAGCAGAGTAAAAGCATTATGATTTTAACTCTTACCCCGGGTCGGAAGAGAGCGAAAACCAATATAACGATATACGTGCCGACAGATATGCAGCTCGAAGAAGTATCGATTAATTCAAGTGACGGAAATATTACCTTAGATGCTACGAATGCAAAAAGTATACAGCTCATTTCCGTGTTTGCAAACGTCAATCTTAACAATGTGAAGTCCGAAAGTTTAACGATTAAGATGACAGAGGGTACTTTTACCGGCGCAGACTTAAATACCGGAATCCTCCGGTATCAGAACGATTTCGGAACAGGTAGCTTCGAAAGAGTAACCGCAAAGACATTCACTGCGGAGTCAATTGATGGAGGAATCTCTATAATAGACTGCAACGCTGAAGATGTCACGGTGAACAGTCAATTTGGAAGTGTTTTTACGAATATGAATTAAGGTGAAAAGCATCTATATCACAAAATAAGATTCGGGAACGTTCTTTTGCAAAATCAAGAGTATTTTCGATTTATATAATTATACTAAACATTTAAGGAGAATCAAAATGAAAAAAACAATAGCACTTATAGTGTTGGTGTGCATGCTTTTGCAGTCTTTAACAGCTTGCTCTTTCTTCTCAGTAAAGCTCACAGAAGAGGATAAGGAAGAAATGCGCCAGAGCGTAGAGGAAATGCAAAATGAAATCTCTGATGCGTTCAATGAGATAAAAAATGAGCTGACCGGCAATCACTCCAACACCTATCAAGCAAAGGCAGAGGAGCTAAGTGCTTTCCTGATGGAAAACATAGGTGTAACTACCGTCCAGTACGCGCTTATGGTAGACGGTAAGATTGTATTATCGAATATGGTCGGTGTAAATGACGCGTGGAACAAGCCCGTTTTCTGCATAGCCTCAAGCAGCAAGATGTACGTGACGGCGGCTGTCATGATACTGGTGGATCAGGGAAAACTTGATTTGGATACCCCGGTAGTCCACTATATGCCTGAGTTTACGATGGCGGACGAGCGTTATAAGGAGATTACGCCCCGTATGCTGCTCAACCATTCTTCGGGCATTTACGGCACAAACATGGCTTACGGAAACAGCACATCGCTGGGCGCACCCTCTACGGTGGGCAGAAATGCGTTTTTTGAGAACAAAAAAAATGAAATCTTAAAAGCAAATCCGGGAGAAATTGCGGTGTATTGCAATGACGGTTTTGTACTGTCCGAGTTCCTCGTTGAAAAAGTAAGCGGAATGACATACACTGATTTTATAAAAAAGAATATAGCGATACCGCTTGGTTTAACGTATACGACAACCGCATTTGACCCGGCGCTGAATCCGGATAATATTACGGCGGCACCGGGAGCTGACGGAAACCTTATGCCGATCGAGTATATGAACTATCCGGGAACAGGCGGAATATATTCAACCGCTGAAGAGATGTGCCAGTTTGGACGACTGTTTATGGGCGATTTCCCCGAGATTCTGTCAATGAAATCCGCGGAACTCACGCTGAAATCAGAATTTTTAAAGGGACTTTGGATTGATGAAGACCTTCCCAATATGGTAGGATATGGCTTAGGATGGGACGATGTAACCGTCGACGCGCTCACAAAGTATGGAATCCGTGCCGTGCGCAAGGGTGGCGACGCCACTTTCCATCATGCGGATTTGACTGTGTTGCCGGATCTGCATATTTCGATGGCAGTTTTATCAGCCGGCGGAAACTCTACGTTTAACGGGATGATATCCTCTGCTGTTTTGCTGGAATATTTAAGCAATGAGGGCATAATAGTCCTCAAGGACGATAACTTCATGCCCACGGCTCCCGTGAAAGTGGATATGCCGGAAGAGCTGAAAAAATATGAAGGGCTTTATGGAGCCGGTACGGCATTTTCGCGTGCGGTGCAGGTAACGATAGTCGATGGCGAAGTGTTTGTTCCCGGCGGCATGAACGGTATGATTCCCGACATGAAATATGTATATATAGGCAACGGCGAATTTGCCAGTGAGGACAGCTCTGCGACTATTTATTTCAAGGAAGAAGCAAATGGCAATACATATTTGATACAAGCGGCAAATCAAGTTTTCCCCGGGCTTGGATCAGTGATGCTTGCAGGGCATGAATTCCAAAAACTGGAGCCGCAGGTACTTTCCAAAGTTGTAGAAACCGCATGGCAGGCACGCGTAGGAAAACAGTATTTCTGTGTCAATGAAATGTACAATTCCTCCAACTATCTTGATAGTATGATGGTAATACTTAGCCCGAAGATTGACGTTGAAAACGGTTATGTTGGTGGCAGCAAAATTGTTGATGCAAATAAAGCGGTAAATGTAATCCAGATACCGGTTATGAGCGGCAGAGACAATTATGATTTAAGCTTCTTTCAGAGCAACGGAAAAAGCTACATGAACAGAATCGGTCAAGTATTTATCTCAGAAGAGCATGTCGTACCGTTTGAGATAGCGAACGGCAAAAGCGTTCTCATCGGCGCGGACGGTTATTCGCAGTGGTTTTCCATTGACGCGGCAACAGCGGGAAAACCGGTTAAGATAACTAATCCGGACAAGGCTTCTGTATTTATCTATGACGAAAATATGATGCTTTCCGCATATTCCATTAATGCGGGCGAGCAAACATTTACGATTCCCTCAGGTGGATTTATCGTCTTTGCGGGCGCTGCCGGAGCTGAGTTCAAGCTAGCGTAAGCCTAAAATAAAAAACAGAACCCCCTCGCAGAACATATGTTCTGCGAGGGGGTTTAGCATTAAAGTCTCACAAAGCCTCAACAAAGCCGTATTTCACCTTAATGCGGTCGAGCTTCTCAAGCATAGGCTCGGCGGCGATAAGGATAAAAAAGACGGTTGCAACGGCGTGAACCAAATCAACGGGAAGCCCGGTGATGTAATACGTCAGAAGTGTCGCCCAGTTTAGCGTGTACACCGCCCGCAGTGCCGCGGACATATTCATAATACCGCCGTAAATTATAACGGCAGAAAGTGCGCCGAAAACGGCCATCGCGCCGCGCGTACGAAGCAGAAGCCCCTTACGGAACAGCACACCGGCAAGGAAGCCGATAACACCCATCGCAAACATCTGAAACGGAGTCCACGGTCCCTGCCCGACAAGCACATTCGAGGCAATCATTGTGATAGCACCGACGAGAAATCCGGTTTCGCCACCGAATGCAATGCCGGAGATTATCACCAGAGCCAAAACCGGCTTGAAATGCGGAAGCATAAAGAATGCCGTTCGTCCCGCAACACCAATCGCGCAGAGCACCGCGATGATTACAAGCTCCCGCGCCTGCGGCTTTCGCTTCTCAAAAATGAGGAAAAACGGAAGCATTGTCTCAATAATTATAAGCACCGAAATGAAATAATACTTGCGGTCGTTTAAGTAATACGACCCGACAAACAGAGTCAGCGGTATAAGCAGAAGAATCATAATCGCCGCCGCAACGGTGCGTTTCGGAAGCTTTCGATTCCCGCGCGCGACCTGAAGCACGCCCAGCGGAGCCCGAGACCTACGCCCGATTGCGAGCGCAAAGACAAGCGCGGCAACGACAAATACAAAAAAAACAGGAAGCTGAGCATATCCGGCGATAGTTGTGCCCTCGCTCGTGATAAGCTGGGACAAATCGGTTACGCTCACGATTGAAATAAATGTTGCAATAGCGACGATTGCGGAAGCGCCCGCAATCAGCCTCCGCCATAGCGGAAGCTTTTTTTGTTTTGTGCTAGAGTCGCTATCCTTCGGCGGCGGCAGAGGCGTATCGTCGTCCGGCGGCTGGGGCTCATCCGGCACAGTGCCGCCGCAGGCGAAAATGACATCCTCCGGCGTGACTGCGTTGGGGATTTCGGTGCGTGCCATACGGTTTGCAGAGGTCGTATAAAAGCTGTTTCCGCCAAAAAATTCCCGCGGAGCATTCTCGGTGACGATATTTCCATCGAAAAACATGGCACAGCGGTGCGCGTATTTCGCGCAGAACTCAACATCGTGACTGACCATTACAATCGCAACGCCGCGTCGCAGAAGCGTGCGCAAAATCTGTGCAAAGACCTGCTTGTATTCCGCGTCGAGCCCTTTCGTTGGTTCATCAAGAAGCAAAATTTCGGGGTCAAGCAACAAAACCTTCGCAAGCGCGGCTCGCTGTTGTTCGCCGCCGGACAGGTCATACGGATGGCGGTCGAGCAAATCCTCAAGTCGGCACAGCGCCACAACGCGGGCGATTTTTGCCTCTTTTTCATCTGCGCCAAGCGACTTGCCTTTAAAAATCTCAAACAAATCCTCACGCACGGTTTTCTTGACGAACAGCGTCTGCGGATTTTGCGGCAGTGTCCCGACAAAACCGAAAGCGCTGACCTTGCCGCGATACGCTTGCTTCAGCCCGGCGATAATGCCGAGCGTCGTCGTTTTACCTGCGCCGTTCCCGCCGAGAATCGCGAGCAATTCACCCTTGTGCGCGGTAAAAGACAGTCCCCGCACAACGTCGGGCGAGTCCTTTTCGTATTTGAACCAAATATCGTCGAGACGAATAACCTCGTCCCCGCACGGCGGGATATCGGGTACTGCCGGCGGCATAAGCGCGTGAGATGACGCGAACTGCCCAAGCCATGTGCGCCCGTCGCGAACGGTGACGGGGCAGACAAGCTCGTTCGGCACTGCCGCCCAGATTCGCATAGCAGACGGCATCGCAAGGAACATCGAATGCCCGCGCTCGCGCAGGTTTTCGCCGACCGTCTCGGGCGTGCCCTCGCATATGAGCGCGCCGCGATCCATAACAGCGACGCGCGTCGATAGCGGAAACGCGTCCTCAAGGCGGTGCTCGGTCAGGATTATCGTCGTTCCGAGCTCGCGGTTAATGCGGCCGATAGTTGCAAGAAAATCGGCGGCGGCAATCGGATCAAGCTGACTTGTCGGCTCGTCAAGAATCAGAACTGACGGTTGCATAGCCATAACAGACGCAAGGCTTAGAAGCTGTTTCTGTCCGCCGGAAAGCTCCGTCACATTTTTGTAAAACCACGTTTCGATACCGAAAAAGCTCGCCATTTCCGCAACGCGGCGGCGGATTGTCGGCGTGTCAAAGCCGAGGCTCTCAAGCCCAAAAGCGAGCTCGTGCCAGACCTTATCGGTGACAATTTGATTTTCCGGCGATTGCAGGACATAACCGATTTTCGAGGCCTGCGTCCGCTGGTCAACATCGGCAAGCGGCTGACCCTCGAATAAAATCTCACCCTCGCGCCGTCCGTGAGGGGAGAGCGTGCTTTTCAGCTGGCGCAAAAGCGTCGATTTTCCACAGCCCGACGGACCGCAAAGCGTCAAAAACTCACCCTGTCGAACGGATAACGTAACATCGTCAAGCGTTCGGTGTGCCTGCTCGGGATAGGAAAAGCTTAAGCCGCGGATTTCAAACGTGTCCATTTCCTATCCTCCCTTATGTTTAGTACGACGGGCATAAAGCACATCGCCGTGTATGCAATCAAAACTGAAATGGTGTATATATTCGCGCCGGAGCCGCGCATAGACGGAAAATAGCGCCAATACAACGCACCGAGCACTTGTCCCAAGATGATATAAGCGGCGCAGATAAACAGAAAAATCATCGTGTTTCTGTCGCGCCGGTCAAAGCGGTAAATCGAGAACGCACTGCGCCCCGGAAGCCCGTAGCCGCGGGATTTCATCGAATCCGCAGTCTCAATCGCGTTTTCGAGTGCCCACGTGACCATAATGGACAGAATCGTAATACCGTTCCGAAGACGTTTGATAACGCCGCCGCTTGAGGCATCGCGACCAATACAGCGCTGAGCCTCACTAACGATTTTAATCTGAGCCCGAAAGTGCGGCACAAAGCGCAGAGTCATGGACAAAACGAGGCTTAGGGCGGGTATAACCCGCCCGAAAAGATAGACAAACTTGTCCGATGTAATGACTTTATTGAAGCAGGAAAACCACGTAATTACAGCGACCAGCATCGCCGCCGAGGCAATACCGTACGTAATGCTCTCAAGCGTCAGAGGGTTTCCGGAGGGCAAATACGTCAAAATCGTCATGCCCGCGTGATTAAATGCGGGGTTAATCAGCATAGTCATAAGCATAAGCGGAAGCATATAGACAAGGGTGAATTTCATCGCTTTTTGCCCGCCGATGTATATGCTGTAACTCGTCGCGCAAGCGAGCGAGATTGCAAGCGTTATCGGGTGCATAAAAAACATCGAAAAAGAGATTACGAGCGCAAAGTAAAGGAAATTCACGAGCGGGTGATACCCTGAAAACGTATCGTTTTTCGCCATACTCAGCCGCCGATTGCAGACGCACCGCCGACATCGCGTCCGAGGTCGCAGGTGTATACCCATTCGATAACGTCGCCGTCTTTCAGCGCATAGCGCGAGCAACCGTAGTTCGGGAACCAGCCGTTAACCTTGTACATCCAGCCGGACAGCTCGCCAACATCAAATTCGTACAGGTTATTGATACCCTCAATATAAGCGGAGTTATAAATCGGTGTGTTCATGTACTCCATGTGGATTCCGGCGCGTTTCGTCTCGCGGCGAAGAACGTCAAAAACACTGTCACCCTCGGTGAACGAGACGACGATTGTCGCAAGAATCACGCCATCCTCCGGCACGAGCTCGTGTTTTTCAACGTCAAGCAGGTTCATATTGTTTAGGATTGTGTCGCAACGAATTGACAGAGTGCAGGTAAATATCGCGTCACCCGAAACGACATTCTGCGGCTCCACGGGGGCGGGTTTGCCCTCCGGCACGGGGTCGGTTAGGTACTGGTCCTTACCCGTGTCGGGATTGATTTCCATTGTCGGTGTTGGAGTTTTCGTCGGCTCAGCGGTTTCCTCCGGCATATCTTCGGGGGTCTCGGTCGGAACCTCCGTTTCAAGCGGCTCCTCCGCCGGTTCGGCGGATACGACGGGGTCGTCCATAAGCTCCGGAGTTTCCGTTGGAGTGACATCAACATCGGCAGATGCCACCGGCGCAGCTATCACAGGTGCTGCCGGAGAGGTAGTTCCGCTTAAAAACCAAGCGCCAACAAGAACCACAACCGCGAGAGCGGCAATTATAATTTTAGTCTTGTGCTTTTTCATTACAGAAGCTCCGCCTTTTTGAGCATACGATGAATCATTTCAGCGATTTCACAGCGGCGAATTGTAGCCGTCGGCTCAATTTCAAGCGCTGTATTATCAAGAATGCCAGAGCTATAGCAGAACGCCATCGAGCCGGTCGCCCAGTCGGCGACAGAGCGCGCGTCGTCAAACTCCGCAAGTGTCTCACGGATAACCGCATCAGACAGCTCGGTGTCCAACCCGCAGAGCTTTGCGGCGCGGGCGACCATAACGGCGGCCTCCTGACGCGTAATCGTGCCGGCGGGCGTGAATGTCGTCTCGGATGTGCCCTTGATAATACCGTAGGCGTATGCCGTGCTGACGGTTTTCGCGAACCAGTCAGAGGCGGCGACATCGGTAAACGGCGCGGCGGAGTCAGAGACAAGTCCGAGCGCCTGCGTTGTAATCGTCGCAAACTGAGCGCGTGTCATTGTCTGGTCGGGCGCAAAACGGTCAGCCGTCACACCGTTGATAATCCCGCGCGCGGCAAGAGCCTCAATAGCGGTTTGATTTGCGTGTCCTGCGATGTCGTCAAATGTGCGGTTTGCGGAAATAACGGGTTGAACGGTGACATCGGCGTGCTTGTTCGGAAGTCCGGTCGGCGTGCCGTCACCGGTATCTTTCGGCGGGGTTACGGGTGTGATGTCGGACATTTCGTACAGGCGCGTTTTGCCGTCGGCACTGCGCTTCGCCGCGACGAGGGTGTAAAACGCCTGCTCCGTTGCCATTTGGTCTGTTCTCGTGCCGTCCAAGACGTGCTTAAATCCACCGTCCGTGGTGCGATATCTCAAAATACCGTCAACAAGCGTCTGCCCGTTTTTGACAAAGCGCGAATCCTCGATAGAAATACCGAGCGCGGTAATCGCAACAAGAACCTGAGCCGTGCTCTCAAGCGTGGTGGCGGTCCCACCGGTAGTGTAGTCGCCGGTTGCGCTTTGATTCTCAGACAGCCACACAAGCGCGCGGTCAATCGCGTCGCTGACACCGGGCAGAGACTTGTAATTTGCAAGCGCCTGAAGAGCCATACCTGTCAGGTCAGAGTTTGCAACCTCGCCCTCTGCAATCGTTCCGTTTGCGCCCGCGGTGAGGTTCCAGCCGCCGTCCGGAAGCTGACGCCGCAGGATTTCCTCCACATACATCTCACGCGTTGCCTGAATGTCGCCGGATACCTTTGCCGGAATCTCATAATTGCCGCAATCAAGTGCAATCAAAGCCCAAATCGGACCGTTAATACCCTGCCAAATAGTCTGCTTAAAGTTTGCAAGCGGCACTAAAAGGTTGTAACCCGCAACATCCCGCGGGTCGTAACCCGCCGCCGTGATACCGAGGATTGCGCGGGAGTAAAACGTGTGCGAGCGCGCGTCGAGGACACCGTTAAGCTCCGCGACATGCTTGCAGACGTTTTCGTAATACGTTTCATAGTAAGCGCGCGGGACATCAATTCCCGAGCGCGAAAGTCCGATAATCGTCCACTCGCCGCCCAGCACCGCGTATGTCGGCGAGGGCGTAGCTTTCTGCAAATAAGCGGCAGTTTTCTCAATTTCGCTTTGCAGGTTGTAGGTGGCGCCGGCGGCGGGAATTGCGCTGCCGATAAGCAGCACCGCTGCAAGCAGAAGAGTTATCAGGCGTTTGTTGATTTTCATTTGTAAGGCTCCTTTTATTTTCATTTTGGCTGAGGGCATGAAAAAAACCACATCAGCTGTTTCAGATCTGACATGGTCGCAATTATAGACTGCAAAAGCCCTGTAACTCCTAATGTCGCGGAGCAGAGCTTGTTCGAGCAGGTCTTCTGACTTATGCCTATATCAAAAATGATTGCGTGTACGTTCTGCCTTCTCGGTTTCCCAATGACTGAAGATGGTTTACATCAACGAACGTACCCTCGGCACTTACAGCGGTCGACACCGTCCGGGATTCACACCCGGTTCCCATATCCTCCCCTAAGGACAGATTGTTAAAAATCTGCAACCTTGACGGGGCTCTCTGAATTATTCATTTATTCACTTACGGTAACACATTGAGGCGATAAAGTCAAGGCGATTAGGTATAAAAAACGCAAATAAGAATAAAAAATTTTAAATATCTGCAAAGTTGGCATGTCTCTGACAAAAAACCTCCTAAAAGGCTCAGTCGAGCCTTTTAGGAGGTTTTATAAGCCACGGATTTATTGAATCGCGTTACCTTGCAGTGAGGATAAGTCGATATCAAAAATCTCGTCACCGTCCTCGGTGATGTTGTTGTAGACGCTCTCCGCATCGCGATAGAGCTCAAGTCCACTACCTGCGGGCACGAGCTTACCGATTATAACGTTTTCCTTCAGACCGACAAGATGGTCGACCTTACCCTTAATCGCGGCCTCCGTGAGGACTTTCGTCGTCTCTTGGAAGGACGCGGCGGAAAGGAACGAATCGGTTGCAAGAGAGGCCTTTGTGATACCCATCAGAAGCTGAGTAAACGTCGCCTGATGTAGCGGCTCGCCGTTTTCGTCAAGCTCGCCGTTAGCCGAGCGCGAGGCAACTTCTGCGTTGGCGCGGCGCACCTCAAGCATATCTACGGTCATACCGGACAGAAGCTCGGTGTTGCCGCCGTCCTCGATACGCACCTTGCGCATCATCTGGCGAACGATAACTTCGATGTGCTTATCGTTGATTGCGATACTCTGTTGCAGATATATGCGCTGAACCTCGCGAATCAGATACGTCTGAGCGTCAAGCTTACTGCGTGTGCGCAGAACATCGTGCGGATTAAGCACGCCGTCGGTCAGACGGTCGCCCTTAGAGACAAGGTCGCCGGTCTTAACGCGCAGACCGGAGGAATACGGCGTAGAGTAAACGCGAGTATCGCCGTCCTCTTCATTCATAACTGCAATTTCAACGATAGAGCTACGCTTCGTCTCATTGAGCTGAACAGTACCGCTCGTCTCGGACAAAATCGCGACCTTTTTCGGCTTACGCGCCTCAAAGAGCTCCTCAACGCGGGGCAGACCCTGCGTAATATCGTCTCCCGCGATACCGCCCGTGTGGAATGTACGCATCGTAAGCTGAGTACCCGGCTCACCGATTGACTGAGCCGCGATAACGCCGACGGCTTCGCCGATTCCGACAACGCCGCCCGTGGCGAGGTTGTTACCGTAGCACTTTGCGCAGACACCGGATTTTGCGTCGCACTCAAGAACAGAGCGAATGAAAATCTCGGTAATGCCGCGACCGAGCAGGAACGGCTCGTCGTCAGAGGTCATCATCATTTCGGTTGTGAACAGAACCTCGCCCGTGTTCGGGTCAACGACGTCCTTTGCGGGGAAGCGTCCGTGAATCGCCTCACCGAGGGTGCGGACAACGAGCCCGTTTTCCTCGGCAACGCCGGTCATGATACCGTTTACTGTGCCGCAATCGTGCTCGCGGATAATAACGTCCTGCGAGACATCAACGAGACGACGTGTCAGGTAACCGGAGTCCGCCGTACGCAGAGCCGTATCGGCAAGACCCTTACGCGCACCACGCGATGAAATAAAGTATTCAAGAATCGTAAGCCCCTCACGGAAGTTCGCCTTGATGGGGATTTCGATTGTCTTACCTGCGGTGTTCGCCATAAGTCCGCGCATACCGGCAAGCTGACGAATCTGATTCGTGCTACCGCGCGCGCCGGAGTTTGCCATCATAAAGATGGGGTTAAACTCGTCAAGCGTGTGCATAAGCGCGTCTGTAACGTCTTTTGTGGTCTTTTCCCACTCACGCACGACAAGGCGATAGCGCTCGTCGTCGGTGATGAAGCCTCGCTTGTACTGGCGCTCGATATCGACGACCTTTTGCTCGGTTTCCGTGATAAGACGCTTTTTCTCGTCTGGAACGGTCATATCCGCGATAGAGATTGTGATAGCACCGCGCGTCGAGTATTTAAATCCAAGCGCCTTGATGTTGTCAAGAAGCTCTGTAGACTCCGTAAAGCCATGCTTCGAGATGCACGCCTTGATAATCTTTCCAAGCTGGTCTTTACCGGTCTGGAAATTGATTTCGTAATCGTACTTGTGCTCGGGGTCGGTGCGGTCAACAAAACCGAGGTCCTGCGGAATATCCTGATTGAAGATAATACGTCCGACGGTGGTGTTAACAAGCCGTCCGGAGCCGTTAGCGCTGACCTCGAGCCCCTTATCGTCGTTAACAAAGTTACCCTCGTCATCAAGCGTCCGCCAGACGCGAATCGGCGCGTGAATACCGATATCGCCGCTCTGGTACGCCATAAGAGCCTCATTCTGACTCGAAAACGCTTTGCCTGCGCCCGGCTCAGACTCGCGCTCGAACGTGAGGTAATATGCACCGAGAATCATATCCTGCGTCGGGATAGTAACCGGCTGACCGTCCTTCGGGTGCAACAGGTTGTTCGCCGACAGCATAAGGATACGCGCCTCCGCCTGCGCCTCGGACGATAGCGGAACGTGAATTGCCATCTGGTCACCGTCAAAGTCGGCGTTGTATGCAAAGCAGACAAGCGGGTGAAGCTTCAGTGCGCGACCCTCAACAAGAATCGGCTCAAACGCTTGGATACCAAGACGGTGAAGCGTCGGCGCACGGTTGAGCAGAACAGGATGTTCTTTGATAATAACCTCAAGCGCGTCCCAAACCTCGGTATGACCGCGGTCAACCATCTTTTTGGCGGACTTGATGTTGTTGGAAACGCCGTCCTCAACGAGCTTTTTCATAATGAACGGACGGAACAGCTCGATCGCCATCTCCTTCGGAACACCGCACTGATAGAGCTTCAGGTCGGGTCCGACAACGATAACGGAGCGGCCGGAATAGTCAACGCGCTTACCGAGCAGGTTCTGACGGAAACGACCCTGCTTACCTTTAAGCATATCAGACAGCGACTTGAGCGCGCGCGAGTTTGCGCCGGTGACGGCGCGGCCGCGGCGACCGTTGTCGATAAGTGCGTCAACGGCTTCTTGAAGCATACGCTTCTCGTTGCGCACGATAATATCCGGAGCTTTAAGATCAATAAGACGCTTCAAACGGTTGTTGCGGTTGATAACGCGGCGGTACAGGTCGTTCAGGTCACTCGTCGCGAAGCGTCCGCCGTCAAGCTGAACCATCGGACGAATTTCGGGCGGAATGACCGGCAGAACGTCGATAATCATCCACGACGGATCGTTACCGGACTGGCGGAATGCCTCAACAACCTCAAGACGCTTGATAAGCTTTGCCTTTTTCTGACCGGACGCCTCACGCGCCTCGGCGCGCAGTTGCTCTGAGAATGTCTCGCAGTCAATACTGCTCAGCAGGTCGCGAATCGCCTCCGCGCCCATACCGGCAGAAAACTCGTCCTCGTACTTTTCGCGCATATCGCGGTACTCTTTTTCGCTGAGAATCTGATTGCGGCGAAGCGGCGTAGAGCCGGGATCGGTAACGATATAAGCCGCAAAATAGAGCACTTTTTCAAGAATACGCGGAGTCAAATCCAGCAGTAATCCCATACGCGACGGAATTCCGCGGAAGTACCAGATGTGCGATACGGGAGCCGCGAGCTCAATGTGCCCCATACGCTCACGGCGCACGGTCTTTTTGGTAACTTCAACGCCGCAACGGTCACAGATTTTGCCTTTATAGCGGATTTTCTTGTACTTTCCGCAGTGGCATTCCCAGTCCTTTGTGGGTCCAAAGATTTTCTCGCAGAACAGACCGTCGCGCTCCGGCTTGAGCGTGCGGTAGTTGATAGTCTCCGGCTTTTTAACTTCGCCGTGCGACCATTTGCGAATCATATCCGGGGAGGCAAGCCCGATTTGAATAGCCTCAAACGGTGCAAAACTCATTATTCAACCTCCTCCTCAATCTCTTCTTCAAGCTCAACTTCTTCATCGTCCTCGTCATCAAAGATGTCGTCCTCGTCGCCGTCGAGCTCTTCATCGTCCTCCTCCGAGAAGTCGAGAACGTTTTCCGCCGCGTCAACGGCAAAGCCGGCGGCGGCAAACTCCTCATCATCGGCGCGGAACTGACCGCCCTCACGCATGATGTCGAGGAAATCGTCATCATCATCGTCGTTTTCAAGCTCGATAATATCGCCGTTCTTGTCCAGAACGCGCATATCAAGGCAAAGCGACTGAAGCTCTTTAATAAGAACCTTAAACGATTCCGGAACACCCGGTTTCGGAATGTTGTGTCCCTTAACGATGGATTCATAAGTCCGCAGACGACCCTTAACGTCGTCCGACTTGACCGTCAGAATCTCCTGCAAAGTGTAAGCCGCGCCGTAAGCCTCAAGCGCCCAGACTTCCATCTCTCCGAAGCGCTGACCGCCGAACTGAGCCTTACCGCCGAGCGGCTGCTGAGTAACAAGGCTGTACGGACCGGTTGAACGCGCGTGGATTTTATCGTCAACAAGGTGATGCAGTTTTAAGAAGTAAACGTAACCGACGGTGACCTGATTGTCGAATTTATCACCGGTGCGTCCGTCAAACAGGTCAGCTTTACCGTCACGCTGTAAGCCCGCAAGCTCAAGCGTATCCCAGATATCCTGCTCATCCGCGCCGTTAAATACGGGAGTTGCAACCTTCCAGCCGAGCGCATGCGCGGCGTAACCGAGGTGAACCTCAAGCACCTGACCGATGTTCATTCGCGACGGAACGCCCAGCGGGTTCAGAACGATATCAAGCGGAGTGCCGTCCGGCAGATAAGGCATATCCTCAGCCGGCAGAATGCGCGAGACAACGCCCTTGTTACCGTGGCGGCCCGCCATCTTATCACCGACAGAGATTTTACGCTTCTGCGCGATGTAGCAGCGAACGACTTGGTTAACGCCGGGGCTCATCTCGTCGCCGTCCTCACGCTTAAATACTTTAACATCGACAACGATACCGGACTCACCGTGCGGAACCTTCAACGACGTATCGCGAACTTCACGCGCCTTTTCGCCGAAGATTGCACGAAGCAAACGCTCTTCCGCGGTCAGGTCAGTCTCACCCTTCGGCGTAACCTTACCGACAAGGATATCGCCGGCGTGAACTTCAGCACCGATGTAGATAATACCGCGCTCGTCGAGGTAACGCAGAGCGTCCTCACCGACACCGGGGATATCGCGCGTAATTTCCTCCGCGCCGAGCTTTGTGTCGCGCGAATCAATTTCGTACTCCTCAATATGAATTGAGGTAAAAACGTCGTCCGCGCTCAGGCGCTCATTCAGCAGGATAGCGTCCTCGTAGTTGTAACCCTCCCACGTCATAAAGCCGACGAGGATGTTTTTACCGAGCGACATCTCACCGCCGGAGGTCGCCGGACCGTCCGCAAGGACATCGCCCTCTTTAACGCGGTCGTGAACGTTGACAATCGGGCGCTGATTAATGCAAGTGCCTTGGTTCGAGCGCGCGAATTTCGCAAGCGGATACGTTGTAGTGCCGCCGTTGTCGTACTTGACGGAAATATTGTTGGCGGACACGTGCGTGACCTCGCCCTCGCCCTCGGCAACGATAACAACGGTGGAATCGACGGCACATTTATGCTCGATACCCGTTGCAACAATCGGAGCCTCGGAGACGAGAAGCGGAACGGCCTGACGCTGCATGTTCGCGCCCATCAGGGCACGGTTTGCGTCATCGTTTTCAAGGAACGGAATCATCGCCGTTGCGATAGAGACCATCATCATCGGCGAAACGTCCATGTAATCAATACGCTCGCGGTCAACGTCAATAATCTCGTCGCGGTGGCGGCAGGTAATACGCGCGTTTGCGAAGCAACCATTCTCGTCAAGCATCTCAGATGCCTGCGCGACGAAGAAATCGTCCTCCATATCGGCTGTGAGGTAATCAATTTCTTCTGTGACGTAACCGGTATCCTTATCAACGCGGCGGAACGGAGCAATAATAAAACCGTACTCATTGACGCGCGCGTACGACGCAAGATAGGAAATAAGACCGATATTCGGACCTTCCGGCGTCTCAATCGGGCACATACGGCCATAGTGACTGTAGTGAACGTCACGAACGTCGAAGCTCGCGCGCTCACGCGACAGACCGCCGGGGCCTAGAGCCGACAGACGGCGCTTATGCGTCAGCGCGGCAAGCGGGTTCGGCTGGTCCATAAACTGTGACAGAGGGGACGAGCCAAAGAATTCTTTAATCGCGGCAGTGACCGGACGAATATTAATCAGCGACTGCGGCGTGATAATATCGAGGTCCTGCAATGTCATACGCTCACGGATAACGCGCTCCATGCGCGAGAATCCGACGCGGAACTGGTTCTGAAGCAACTCGCCGACAGAGCGCATGCGACGATTTCCGAGGTGGTCAATATCGTCCGGCTCACCGATGTGGTGCGCAAGCCCGTTGAGGTAGTTAACGGTTGCAAAAATATCGTCGGGAATGATGTTGCGCGGAATAAGCGTCTCGATGTTGTCAAGAATCGCCTGCTTCAACGCCTCACCCTCGTATTGCTCAAGCAGAGGCTTTAGAATGATAAAGCGAACGCGCTCACGGATACCGATTTCCTTCGGATCAAAGTCAACGAAGCTCTCAAGGCGAACCATACCGTTCGAGAAAACGGTGATTTCTTTGCCGTCAGCCTCAATGATGGCGTGCGTAACACCGAGGCGGTCAAGCTCCTGCGCACGGTCGCGCGACAGGACGACACCGGCTTCCTCAAGAATCTCACCCGTCATCGGATCTGCAACCGGAGCGGCTAGCTTCGCATTCGTCAAACGAGTTGAGATTGCAAGCTTTTTGTTAAACTTGTAGCGACCGACCGTCGAGATATCGTAACGGCGCGGGTCGAAGAACAGGTTAAACAGAAGCGTCTCGGCAGAGTCAACCGTCGGGGGATCGCCCGGACGCAGACGCTTGTAGATTTCGATGAGCGACTCCTCGCGCGTGACGCAGGCATCGCGCTCAAGAGTTGCGATAATGCGCTCATCCTCACCGAAAATCGCCTTGATTTGCTCAATAGATACAGCACCGTTCTCACCGCCCGGCATAGACAACCAAGTATACGGGTCGTCCGTGGCCTTACCGACGGCGCGAAGCAACCACGTAACGGGCAGCTTACGGTTTTTATCAACGCGGACATAGAACCCGTCGGACGCGTCAGTCTCATACTCCAGCCACGCGCCGCGATAGGGGATAAGCGTCGCGGCGTATACCGAACCGAGTGTTTTCGGGTCGATTTTGCGCTCAAAATAAGCCGAGGGCGAGCGGATAATCTGCGACACGACGACGCGCTCCGCGCCGTTGATGATAAACGTGCCGGCGGGCGTCATAATCGGCAGGTCACCCATAAAGATTTCCTGCTCTTTAATTTCCTCCGTCTCGCGGTTGCGCAGACGAACGCTGACCTTAATCGGTGCGGCGTATGTAACGTCGCGCGCCTTGCACTCGTCAATGGAGTACTTTGTGTCTGTGATATCAATCGAGTGATCAATGAACGTCAGCTCAAGATTGCCCGTGTGGTCAACAATCTCCGCTACGTCATGAAAAACCTCGCGCAGTCCGTTGTTCAAGAACCACTGGTACGAGGTTTTCTGCACCTCAAGCAGATTCGGCATTTCGCGAATCTCGGGGTGCTTGGCAAAGGACATTCGTTCGGTCTTTCCGTACATTACGCTTTTTGGCATGTATTACGCTCCTTCCTGTATAACGAGGCGTTGTCTATCGGTACTGCCTCAGCACTCGCGGCGGCGATTTATACAATCGACACGCCGGGGCGCGTTGTTTAAAAATGAAACTTGAATATTGACAACCGCAAAGGGATGTGATATTCTGTGATTGCTGGTAGATTGGGTATCTATCCCCAAAAATGGGAATAGGAGTAGCTCAGTTTATCAGTTTTTTGCATTTTTGTCAAGGAAAATATTTGTAATATCAAAGGATTTTGTGGAATATCAAGGCTTTTTCGCGCTCGCACAAACGCAATCCGCTCCAAAGCGAGCAAAAAACGCGTGCAAACGAAAATACAGCCTACTTAAAAACGCCCGTCGGGCGTTTTTTTTTACTTGCGAATGGGCAATTTTGTGCTATACTTGATGTATAGTGAAAATTGTGAAAGGTGTAAAAAGTTATGAACAAAAATCGCAGTGCAGAGCTCCACAAAATGTTAATCCTCCGCTACGAGCCTATCGCAATAAAAATGATAAAGGACGAGTCCGAAATACCGGACGGTGTCTTGCACCCATACCGCGACCGCGGCAAGCATTTAGCGTACTGTCAGGCGCTTGCGATGGCGCGGCGCGACAAGGTATCAATTTACATGAGCCCCGAGTCCGAGTGGTGTTGGAACCCGCTTGTCACGTTCGGGTTTGTCGACGCGGGCGTGGGGACAGAGGCGTTTGAGATAATCAGCGTCCTGCTCGGCATACCGGATAAGGAGCAGGCGCACAAATTCTTTGCGGAGTTCCCGCGACTGCCGCTCGGCAAATATATCGGAGTTGTCGTCGCGCCGCTGTGCAACTGCACGTTTGAGCCGGATTTAACGCTGATTTACTGCAACAACGCGCAAATGCGCTCACTCGCGTGGGCAGTCAAGGCAAAAACGGGCAAGATAATTTCAACGCAGATTGACGCAATCGACAGCTGTTCATATTCGTCCGTGCTCCCGCAGTTGACGGGCGAATTTCGCGTCACAATACCGGACGTCGGCGAGTACGAGCGCGCCAACGCGGACGAGGATGAGATAATCCTAACCGTTCCGCAGGGTAAGCTCAACATGCTGATTGAGGGTTTGCATGCGTTCTATGACCGCAACATGGGCTATCCGCAGTTAAAGCGCGACATGCCGTTGGATTTCGCCCGCCCGCCGTTCTATAATGACCTTTATAAGATGTGGGGGTTAGAGCAAGGCGACGACTGGGAATCCCGCCAATAGAATAAAGGAGAATAACCGTGAACTGTGAAAAATGCGGAGAACGCACAATAAGAACATTAGCCGATAACTGCGTCAGCAAATTGAAGTTGTATAAAACGGTTGCATACTATTGCGATGACTGCGACGAGCTTTTCGTAATCGATAAGTACAAGGATGTCATCGACAAGCATAAATACGACGGCGAACTCCCGTGGTTGCGGGAGCAAAACCCAAAAATAAAAAAATAAATATATAGATAGGGCAGGGAAAACTTATGAAAATTGATGTCAAACAGGTCTTGCGTGAATCCGCAGACGTTTATAAATCGCACTTCCGCCACTTAATCGGCGCATCCCTTATAGCGTCTTTATATTCATTACTTTTAGAGAGCATGTCTTTATATGCTATGTTTAAGGAATACCCAGCATTGTTAGCCATATTTGCCCTTACAATTGTTGCACTTTTGATTGTTGCGCTATTCATACTGCCGAAGAATACGATGGCAATTATAGTTCTGATTAACTCCTTTTTCACTGAAAAGCAATTGACATACCGCGAATCATATCGGCGCACAAAGGGCAAGTATTGGGTTATGGCGGAGAGTTTAGTGCCAATGACGTTATTGATGATACTACCTGTTTTCGCTTTTCGCTTTGTGAACCTAAACTCCCTGTCGGTATCATTGTTTAACGCAATATACTCAGCGGTTATCTCATCCATTTTTTATCCAATCTGGCCGATGATAGCGCTCGAGACCAAGTCGTATCAATATCTTGGCAAAGCAAGCAAGCTGATTAAGGGCAATTTTCCGGCGGCGTTCGTGCTGACACTCATCACAACAACGCTTTTAACAGCGCTTAGGGCAGTAGCCGCATATTTCCTTAATAGCTACCCCATCGGACTACTCATTTCAAAAATAGTATATGTGATTGCCTATTTTTTCATGTTCTCATTTCTAAACATCGTCTTAGTCATAGTTTACAGACAACTCCCAAAACAAAACCAAACCGAAGAATAAACCACGGTCAAGGAGGTGAACCCGCAATGCGAATAGCCGCGTTTCAATTCAGCGCAAGCGATGATTTGCGCCAAAATCACGCGAAAATAACGGACGCAATCGCTCAAGCGGCAGAGCAAAATGTGCGCCTGCTGGCGTTTCAGGAGTGCGCAACATGCGGCTATCCTCCGATTGAGCGTGCCGACGTTTCGGACATTGATTTTACACTCTTGCAGAGCTTGCGAAACGCCACGACATGTACATCGCGCTCGGCACAATCACGAAACGAGCCGGCGCGGTATTCAACTCAATTTGTCTAATCAATCCTCACGGCGAGGTGCTCGGCGTGTACGATAAACGCACCCTTTGGGGCTGGGATACAGAACTAAGCGGATTCACTCGCGGCAACAGCGACGGCATATTCACAATTGACAGTATAAAAATCGGTTTCAGAATCTGCTTCGAGGTTCGCTTTCCGGAGTACTTTCGCGAGCTGTACAAATCCGGCGCAGAGCTCTGCTTCGTCAGCTTCAACGACGTTAGCGCCGCGCCGAACCCCGAGCGCTTTGCCTTAATTCGTGCGCACTTGCAAACCCGCGCGGTCGAGAATATAATGATGGTCATCTCGGTCAACAGCACATCGAAGCTCCAAACCGCGCCGACTGCGATTATCGACCCAAACGGCAAAACGCTCCTCGAAGCACCGCGGGATAAAGCGTACCTAATGGTGCACGACTACACCGCGCCCGCGCCCGATTTCGGTACAGAGGGTCGCCGCGCCAACAATGATATCCTGCTCGGCGGCAGTGCGCCTTGACACAGTATTGTAAGAATAATGCTCCCCCTGACGGAAAAGATAGGTTTACCTGTAATTTCCGAAAGGGGGAGCATTTTTATGAAAAAAGGACTTATTGCGATTGCGGCAGCGTCAATTACCGTGCTGGCGGTGCTGTGCGGCTTCACATATCGGCATTATCACACGGCAGAGGGCTACAAGCGCCAGATTTTGAACAACTACCGACACTCGTTTAACGAGGTAGTGGCAGAGGTCGCGGTACTCGACTCCGCGTTGCAAAAATGCGTGTATTCCGGCACACCGCAGATGGAGACCGAGACATTTATGGGCGTTTACGGCGCAAGCATGTCGGCAAAGCAGGCGCTCGGC